>SDBU01005315.1_pt1 | contig 15458 bp, 13 predicted proteins | sample 2277071 | NCBI WGS metagenome assembly SDBU01 (sample SAMN10397929, study PRJNA504765) | marine sediment metagenome | isolation source: marine sediment core GS08_GC12, 126 cmbsf | place: Arctic Ocean: Gakkel Ridge, Loki's castle | collected 2008
CGTGGCAAAGTTCTGTAGCGCCTGAACTACGGCTCCAAATACCATTTCACCTTGCCTTTGCCGTTCACACGGGGCACCCCCGGGCGAACGCCACCCAAGGGGTGCCCTTCAGTGAGGATTTGCTTTGACGATAATGTTACTTGATGTAATAGTCCAGTAGTTCCTTCAGCTTGGCAACATCTGATTCGGGAATAGCCACTATCTCTTTTATGATTGCTTCCACCTCGTTGCCCATCAGCGGCTTTTCGAAAGTCTGGTACCGTGCCTTGGCGTGTCTCTGGAAGCCGCTCAACTCCATCATTTTCTTAAAGGATTCGCGCAGGAATTGAATCTTGTCCTTGGGTATACCTGGCGAAGCAAACAGGCATCTGGCACCTTTGAAGGCGTTGGTATAGATGTCTAGCAGCTTTTGTTGCTCCGGGGTAAGCGTCAGTTGCTCTTTTATTGGCGCCAAGTCAGGGTACAGGGAGCTCTTCCAATTCTGGACAGGGGCTATCGCCTTGACAAATCCTTTGTCAGACTCAGATTTAATGGTGCTGGCCTGGACTACGTAGCCGTCTATTTCTCCCCTGGCTACCGCTAACGACATTTCCGGCGTGGAGTCGTAGCCGGGGATTATCGAAGCATCTTCAAGCCCAAGCACATGGAGGGCGATAGCCATACCCAGTGGTGGTCCGCCCGTGGTCGCTGGAGTGCCAAGCTTCAGCCCCTTCGCCTTCTGTAAGTCTGCCAGAGAGTTATAGGGCGAGTCCTTACCTACACACAAAGTGTATGGTTCGTCGGCATAAAGTCCGATATACTCGAACTTCGCAATGTCGTATTCTTTACCCTCCGTCTTGAAAAGCGTGGGCGCTGCCAGAACTGTGGCAAATGGGCATACCTCTAGGGTAAGGCCATCGGGTTTCTGTTTCCAGACATAATTGGTAACTACCAGTCCACCCCCGCCGGGCATGTTCTTAACCCTGGCATTGCCACCCATAGCATCTGCCCAGAAAGCGGCCACTAAACGCGCGGCAAAGTCAGTACCACCCCCGGCTCCCCAGCCAACGTGTATCGTTACGGTGTTCTGTGCATAGAATTCTGCCGGTGTCAGTTCCTTGGGTGCTGGCTTGGGTGTGGGTGCGGGTGCGGGTTTGGGTGCGGGTGCGGGTTTGGGTGTAGGTTTGGGTGCGGGTGCCGGTGTTGGTGTTGGTGCCGGCGCGGGCGCTGGTTTAGCACAAGCACCCAGTATTAGCACCAGGCTCAACACTAAGACCAGGGAAATTACCATTACTCTTCGCATTCTAATGCCTCCTTCTACCAAGTTTTACTTGCACGATAACCTTTGACTTTATAACTACACTGCTCACCTCCTCAAGCTTGGATTATGTATTTTTGTTTTACGCTGTATTATCTGATTGAGCCATTTCCATTTATTACTAACCTGATGAATATACTTGCTATGTTAGGTCACATCTTGATTACGAACTTATAGCTTCTTGCTGGCTCCGGAGACACATATATGGCCTTCGTTGGGCATACCATTTCGCACATATAGCAGGTCATGCAATCTCTACCGTATTTAATGTAAGCTTTTTTGATTGCTTCGTCCAGACGAAAAACATCCATCGAACAATCGTCAACGCAAATACCGCAGCCATTACACAGATTCTCGTCTATCCTCTCTACCGTCATCGCTGTCCTCCCGACGCAGAATTTGACTCAATCTTTGGTATCTCTGTGGAAAGGGGTATCTTTTCTTCATACTTGTCCGGCCTAACCGGGTATCGATACAGAGGAATCGGCACCATTTTTACCAGAATGCCGTCATTCTCCCGCCAGAGGACAATCCATTTCAGCCAGTTGCGGTCATCGCGGTAAGGGTAGTCTTCTCGAAAGCATTCGCCCCTACTCTCCTTCCGCTCTAGGCTGGCCCTTAACACCAGTTCCACGCACTGGATGTAATCGTTTGCTTCATGCACCTTGACCAGTTCGTGAAAGTCCGGTGCCGGTACTTTGGCCAGTAACCCCCTGATTTCTTCCAATCGCGACAGCACCTTTTTCAGTCTTTTCTCGTGCCGGAAGGCAACGTTTCCCGCCGGGCTTATCAACTCCTGGAGCATCTCTACGATGTCATCGAAGGTAACCTTCCCCTTAACCTGCAGGGACCTGAAGGCTGCTTGTTGCCGCGAGTTCACTTGAGCCCGATTGAGTTTGACCTCTGGTGCCTGCTGAGCGTACTTTGCCGCATACTCCCCGGCTCGGTATCCGCTGACCGCAGAGGTTGCCAGGTTTACCCCGCCGACGGAATAAGAGCCGTGAGCCGGAAATCCACCGGCCTGACCGGCTGCGTACAAGCCGGGCAGGCTGGTCTCGCAGTAGATATTGTGCCTTACTCCGCCTGGCATGCCTCTGATATTCTGTGAAGGTACGTCGAACACAGGTTTTTGCTTACACAGGTTGATTCCAGCCCGGTCAAGTTTGGTCATCGCCCAGGGAAGAACCCGGCGAAACCTCTGCTCAGTCTCCGGGCTGATGTGTGTCAGGTCAGCGTAAACCGGCCCTCTACCCTCGTAGAGCTCCTTATTAAAAGCGAGTGCCAGATGCCGTAAGCCGGCCCGCTCTTTCAATTCCGGGCAGTTTTTTGCCATAAACCTTTCGCCTTTAGCATTGGTGAGTATGATGCCAGCACTCTGGTACATATTCATGCCCTGGCACCAGTATTTGTGCTCGAAGCACCAGCCGTCTCGGACCCCTTTAAACTCCATCCCGGTGATTTCCGCTCCTGCCCGGAAGGCCTGAGCAATACCGGAGCCGGTAACACCGTCCTCCATTTCCGAGTTTTTGAAAGAGGTGCCGCCGCTGGCGATTATCACTGCCTTGGCCTTGAATACGTGGCGCTCACCGCTGCGAGTATGAAACCCCACCGCCCCGATAACCCGTGACTTCGTGGGATGATAGCCGTCCTCAGTCAGGAGGTCGGTAATGTTTACCCGCTCAACCAGTGTAATTCCCCGCTGGATAAGTCGCTTCCTCATCGCCTCCATGAGTGACTTGGCGTGGAACATGGCCAAGCGGGTATTCACGTGGGCACGGCCGACAGTCCGGACTATTTTGCCGTTCTCATCTTTTTCGAAGCCGGCGCCCCACTGGTCCAGCTCCATTATCCGGTCAACCATCTCTCTCACCGTAATCTCAACCCATTCCTGGTCAGCTATGTACTCGCCTCGCTCTACTATCTCCTCCACCCAAAGGTCGAAGTTGTCCCTCTTCATAGGACAGAGGATAACCCCGGCAGCAAATGTACTGGGACCGCTTCTAGAGACTTTGGCTTTCTCTACCAGTATTACCTTATCGGTAAAATCCTTTGCCCTGATGGCGGCATAAGCTCCGGCGATGCCACCTCCGATGATGAGGACGTCACATTCATGTAGCTGTGCCTCTGTGGCTGACATCTCTACCCCCTTGTGTACTATTCAGGATTTCCCCTTCCCATTCGCGATGAGGAATCCTGACCTTTTCAAGTAAGACAACTTCACGCTAGGAATATAGGAATGATTCTCTTAGGATGGAAGTATAAGATGGTCGTATAAAACCAAAGCTAATACAGTTAATAGCATATCATCCATAGCTTGTCAATAGCCTACCAGAAATCTTTCTTCTCAGTTACGCAGGATAACAATTTAGTTTGTTGTTACGTCGATTGAACAATTGCTTGCATTGTTACCTGGTGGATAGAAAGGTTCCTCCATGGAAAATTTTTATCTTGCTTTTCCTCCCTCCCTCTTTAATTACCTATAATTAGCAAGCTCAATTCATAGCTAAAGATGTAACATAAGGTTTCTAATGTTACATTGCCAATATCTCGCGTTCAGTATTATTAAACCGCTGATGGCCACCTCGCCTGTCCAGAAGTTAAACAGGGCAAAGTAGGGGTCGTAGTCCGCAAAAAACAGCGTTGCCGAAGTAGCGGTAACATACACCACCCATATCAATACCCCGTAACGCAGGTATTTCAAATACCGGTCGGTTCCGACGGGTATAAGTTTATTGAACTTTTTAGGGGATATTTTCCTACCTAGCTTCCCAAGCCACTCCTGGAAACTACCTAAAGGGCAAACCCAGCCACAAAACGCCGGGCCAACGAGTAATGCCAGAGCAAATACGATATACATTAAGATAAAGGCTGATTCATGGATTTTCTTTACATAGGTCCCCGCTGTGACATACTGGTAAATTGAGACGACACCACCAAAGGGACAGACAGCATGCAGTGATGCCGATGACAGGAAGCCGATTGCCATTCCCCGTTCTTCCAGGGCATGATTAACCGCGATCGAAGCAATGAGGGCAAAAAAGAATGTTTGAATAATCAACCGCAGATTAATCTTCTTGCCTCTTTTATCTCTTTTCTTTACGTTCTTGGGTACTGGTGCACCCCGAGGAGCTTCTTTTTGTGCCATCAATTACTCTCCTTATCGCCCTTGGTACCATTCTTTATTCTGGATGTTTTCTGCATTATATAACGAAAAAGATGCTAATTGATTAGCCCAAAGTCACTACTGCTTGACGGATGGTACTAGACATAACAGGCTCATGCCGTCAATAACCACCAACATTAGGCCACCCGAGTGGCAGCAATAAAGTTCTATCATGGTCAGGTCATGTTGTTAACACCTCCTCTCTTCGATGTGGGGACAACCGCTCACGGTAACTGGCATTGGCAGGTTATAGTATATTGTAACCTGTTTTTTATTTATCACGATTCGTCTTATGAATGAGCGCAGGAAAGCCTTCCTCTCGGTAAAGTCAGCCTCTTCAAGCAGGCTGCGTGAGTCTTGGGCATAGCTTTTTACACTGCTAAGGAAACGAACCCTGACAAATGTCACTCGAGATTGAATGTTTGTGGCCCTTTTTTCCGATTGCCGTTTAACCAACCCAGCATCCCGTCATCAGCTTGATAAGCCTCTTGGGCAGAGATTAGGTCGCCGGTAAGGAGCATTTCGAGACTCTTCTTCCTCCCGGCACAGCGGGACAGTGGCACTGATTGTAACAGGCAGAACAGACCAACATTTATTGCCGTAGTACCGAACCCAGCGTCATCGCTGGCCACGGCCAAGTCACAGGCAGCGACAAGACCACACCCGGCGGCAGTGGCATAACCGTGAACCTGGGCAATGATTGGCTTGGTTATTCGGGTGAGGGTAATTAGAGGGTCATCCTGGGCAAAAAATTGTTAGCGGTTTTCTATGATGCTCTTATTCGGGAATTCCTTAATATCCATACCAGCGCAGAAGGTTTTACCGGCACCTTTCAGAATGATGACACGGACATCGTCATCAGCCGGTAACTCAAAGAGAGCGCTATTAATATCTCTCACCAGTTGCTGATTGATTACGTTCATATCGTCGCCGCGATTAAGGATAAGACTGGCAACATGGTTGGCCTTCTCTACAATAACCGTTTCATAGTCCATGACATTATCCTCTTCTTATGCTGAAGCCGTAATAACTTCACCAGGGGCAATACGCCAGACAATACCATATCGCTGAGTTATTCCTCCACCTGAATTCATCCCAATTTGCTAGTGGCTCGCCTGGGCGCGGCATTACTTGACTACTTCCATTAACCTTAATATCTTCTGCTGCACCTCTGCTGGCACACCTATCTTTTCAAAGAGGGCCAATTCTTTCAACGGTTTGGTAGCATCGATTCCTAGCTTGGCCGTTTTCCCAATCGAACGGCCGAGTTCGCCTGCGGCCAACTTTTCGACGGAAGGGTCTATTGAGAGACCGGAAAAACCAGATTTAATAATCAAATCCTTATCCGGTCGTACCCTGGTGACTATTGCCCAGTTGATTTCACGCTGGTCGAAGATGTTAACGTCCTCATCGACAACTACGGCTATCTTGACCTGAGGTGTTGACATTAAATAGTCAATGACCCTCAGAGTATCTTCTTCCGTCTGCTTGCGAATCTGAACCATACAGACACTGCCAGTAACGGCGACGTTCAAATCTTCCACCAAAACGTCAGGCAGTGACTCCCTGACGCTATTCAACATGCGGGGACGTGACACCGTCTGGAAAAGGAACTCCTCTTCGCCGATAAAGGGTACCAGACCGTAGTACAACGGTCTGGAGCGGTGGGTGATAGCTGTTATCTTGCCTACCGGGCTATCGAAAGCAAAGTAATACCCAGTAGTTTCTCCAAAGGGACCCTCGACTTCTCTCTGGCCAGGTATCAAGTGGCCCTCCAAGACAAATTCAGCGTTGGCGGGCACTTCTAAATCAACGGAGCGGCACTTTACCAGCTCGACTGGAGCTTGCATCAAGCCCCCGGCAATGTCTAACTTGTCAATCCCCTCTGGAGCAGAATAAACGGCGGCGCAGAACGTTAGCGGGTCCACTCCCAGTACGATAGCTATGTCCAGGGGCTTTCCTGCCTTTTCCGTTTTGCTTAAGAAGCTTGATAAGGGTGGCGTGGCCAAGAGAATACCTATTGTATCCTTGCTTTTTATCTGAATGCGGTGTACTCCCATCCCCCTCATGCCAGTCTCCAGGTCTTTGGCTATGGTAATAGCGGAGGTAAAGTAGGGACCCGCATCCTTTTCGTGGTAGGTCAATACGGGTATAGCGCGCTGGATGTCAATATTGTCTCTGATGATGACTTCCTGCACCGGCCCGCTATCCACCATCCTGGGTTTGATGGGGTTTCCCGCACGACTCAGACAAGTCTGCTCAAGCTGGTCTTCTCTAACCCCAAAGGCAATGGCTAGGTGTTTGCGGCTGGCAAAAAGATTGCCGACCACCGGAATGTCATAGTTTTGGACGCGGTCAAATAGCACTGTCTTGGCACAATGCTGGGCGATATATTTTATGGCTGCGGGAATTTCATACCGGGTAGATAATTCTTCTTGGAAGTGAACTAGATTTCCCGTGCTCTCGAGGAGAGCGAGATAAGTTCTCAAATTCCAGGGTTGGTTCATACTAATCACGGTTGCCGCCTCCTTCGTTTTTCTATTGAACTTCGATTGTCCTACCCTTTGCGTTTCAGCGATAGCAAATGTGGCCAGTAGTTACGGCCGGCCTTGCTTCTAGCCTACCGGCTCTGGCCGGGTCATCGGTCACGATTCTATTCATCCGGCCGAAGTCTACCACTCCCGTTATGCCAACACCCTTCCCAAACATTGCCGCTCTTTTACCCGCCACCTTTCTACGATAAAGTGATTGCGTTCTTCCAGCAGCTATCCATACACAGTCGGCAGGTGGTGCTGCAGCAGCTTTCCAGGTCCACTTTTTGGAAGGACCGGCAGCCCAGGCACTGCCTGGCCTCCTCCCCTGCACCTACCATGGTAATTCAGCAGAACTCCAGACTATAGATATAGTCTTTCATTACCTGTAGCTTTGGAAGACCACGAAACGGGACAAAGCATCACGCATTCTAGCTTATTATTGCATTGGACGGATAATCAAATCCCAAGGGGGATAATCTCTTCAGGCTTTGGGGGAGTAATAAGTTTTCATTTCCGTGCTAATACGAGCCTTTTTGACACGTTGAAAAACATGATGCCGATTACGATGAGCGGTATGGCGTAGAACGCTACCTCGGATATGCCAATGTGTGGGTCGCCGGCGGCCAGCCTGGTAATAAGGCTGAAAGGTGATGGGTTGAGGAAATAGCTGCCACCTACCGCGGCAACGAGTACTATCGAATACACGAACTGGGCCCGCTCTCTATCTTTGAAATACAGGGCGATGATGGCTGTGCCAACGGAGATGGCGGTAGCAATGATGACGGCGAGTAGTATGACCAGAGCTGGGTTCTGGATGATGATGCTGTTCAACCGTAACAGTCCCACCCACATTACCATCTGGATAACAGCGGTGATAACCGCCGCCGATACCTTGGAGGTAAAGACCTGGCCCAGAGATACCGGTGCCGACATCAGCGTATCGAAAGTCTTGTTCTCGAGCTCTTCTGACACCGTGTCAATCACGATACTCCCGGCAATAAGGGCCGGGAAGAGCATCAGTATCGGGATAATCAGGGAATAGAGGAATTCGTAGGTGGTATGGGGCTTGCCGCCGGTGTCATTGTAGTTTAGCCGCACCCCGTTGGCTTCACGCAGATAGTTCTCATACCTCTTCAAGGGTTCGTCCAATACCATGAAGATGACCGTCTTCTTGGTATCCAGTTCGGGGAGGGTGAGCTTCATATCAACGACACCGGCCCGGCTCTCCGGGATAAACATAACCGTGTCAACCTGGCCGGACTGAAATGCTGACTCCGCACCAGTGAGGTCGGAAAACAACTTCACGGTTATATTCCTATCCCTTAAGTATCCCAGCATCGGGCTGCTCATGTCACTGACAACACCCACTCTGATGGTTACGCGGGTATTCTCACCGATGGAGGCAGGGTCATAGAAGGCCATGATTCCTACCAGGATGATAGACGAAAATGACGCGATGAAGAACTGGACCATGATGGCGAACATTATCGTCTTCTCTCTGGTGATGGATTTGAGTTCCCTTTTTAACAGGACAAGGTATTCGCTCACAGTACCGCCCCTATCACATACAGGTTGTATAGAGTATGAATCACTACGCCTGCTATGATGGCTAAGGGATAGTATCTGGTGCCCCGGTGCGCCGTTATCAGGCAGACGACAGAAGTAGATACCGCGTGCAGGACTAGAGGCACCACCAATAGCCCAGCACCAAAGATAGCCGAGATGAACAATGATTCGGACAGGACGTGCATAGCAAGGAAGAGCAGTAATTTCTCACCCAAGAAGAATCCCAGCGCTGACAAGCACGATAGTTTTAACACGCTCTTCCATGATTTGATGATGTTGTTCCGTAAAAGTACGACTATACCCATTGACTTGGCAATCTCTTCTATGATGACTGATATTACCAGTAAGAACCCTAACGTGAGGGGCATGGGCAGGTTAGAAGCGAAGACAATGGATGCCAGTTGTACCACGAACACCACTGGGAGCAGGCACAGGCTCAAGAAAAGTACTGATAGGCTCAGGTGATTTTTGTCCATAGCGAGATAGAGCGCCTCAGTTACTTTGGCAGGCAGCGGTCTGAAGCCCATGAGGTACTCCTCGTTGAAGACGCGTGTGCCGACAAACATTGTTAGCAGGAATACCAGGTACAGCGGGGTCGTGGCCAGAAAGTATTCCGAGAAACCGAACGACTCTCCCCGGTACATCTCTACGGCGAGAGTGAGCGGCGAGATGTAACTCAGGTCGCTGACCCCGGTGAACATTGCCGGGCCAACCAGATAAACGGTAATAACCGATAGTGCTAAAACCGAGAAGAACGTCTGGTCCTTAAACGTCCGGTAGGTCAGGGCTACTATCAGGTAAATGGAAAAGATGAATAGCATCACCGGGGTGAATATGGCTAGGGCGAGCAGCACATTACCTCCCAGCACCAGGGTAATGGCGATAATGACCACGGCCGAGTATCCAAGGTAAGGCAACATCTTACCCAGAATAACCTGGAGACGGGTGACCGGGGCCGATAACAGGACAATCAGCTTGCGGTTTACCTTCTCCTCGGTGAAGCTACTGGTGAAGAACAGGCTGACGAAGAATATCGGGACAACGTAGAAAAATGTAATTATCACCTGGGCGAGGGGTAGCGGTGGGCTCATCAGGGACGGGATGATGATATCGCTTTCCGATACGAACTCCGCTTTGAATTCTGGTAGCCGGTGGCTGCCGGCAAGTTCCGCTAACTGCTGCCTGACCGCGGCATCAGTGGTGCTGACGGCAGATGACGGTGGTTTAGGAAGACTGTCATCCGGTATCTTGGCAGGTCCTGGCGGGTCAGGAGGCGCAGGCTCTGATGGTAGTACCGGTTCCGGGATACCGGGAACTTCAAGTTTCGGGAGTGGTGCCGGTTCCGAGATATGGGGAGCTTCGGGCTCCGGTACTGGTTCTGATATATCAGGTGGTAGGGTAGCTGGCTCGGTGGATTCCGGAATATCCGGCAGCGATGTCTCGGTTTGAGTACCCGGGCTACCTTCCGGCATCCCAAGGTAGCGGATTTCGACGCGAAGCGGGAAGGCACGGTCGATTTCATACTCATTCGATATCCTGAGCAACTCCAGCTTTTCCAGGTATTGCTGTAAAGCCCCGGCGGCATACTGTGAGCGCTTATCACCCTTGCTGATAATCTCATTCCCATCGACATACAGGTCAATGGTCCCCTGGTCGAGCAAATCGTAGCCGGCCCCGCGCTCAAGCTCGACAACGGTAAAGCGCTTGTCCTCTATAGGGGGGCCGTCAGCGGATACGCCCACGGTATACAAACCCTTGCTTATTGGCCAGGTCCTGATGGTAAATTACATAGGAGCTGGCAACGGTAAGGACAACGATAGCCAGTACGATAAATCGTGACCGGCCGCTGAACCGGGTCCTGAGGCGGGTGATTTCCCATTTTGAGATGGTCAGGATGTTTTTCATAACAATATTAAAGGTTCTTGGGATGGTTATACCTTAAGACCATGATTAAACTGACTTCTGTTACCAAGCTATACAAAAACTTTGCCGCCGTCAATAATATTAACCTCCAAATAGGGTACGGGGAAATACTGGGTTTGATAGGCCATAACGGTGCTGGCAAAACAACCACGTTAAAGATGATGGTGGGACTAGTGGCGCCTACCTCCGGCACCATCGAGGTCATGGGGCATGACATGACCAAAGACAGCACGCAGGTTAAGAAGTATATCGGCTACCTGCCTGAAGAGAGCCCTCTCTATGAGAACATGACCGTCAGGGAGTACCTGGTATTCTTTTCCGAACTCTACAAGATACCCCGCTTGCAGGCTAGAGAGCGTATCGACTCACTACTCGACTCGTTGAAACTCGCTGAGAGGGATAAGTATACCGGGGAACTTTCCAAGGGCATGAAGAGAAAGGTCGCCATCGCGCGCACCCTGCTGCACGAGCCATCATTATTAATACTTGACGAGCCCAACGCCGGCCTTGACCCGCTGACATCCTTCTTTATCATCGATTATCTGAAGAAGCTTAATGGACAAGGTACGACGATTGTGCTGAGTGCCCACAACCTGTTTCATATCGAGTATATCTGTGACCGGGTAGGTATCCTGAAAAACGGCGAACTGATCGTCTGCGATACTATGGAGTCAATCAGGGAGAGATTCGGTAAGAGGGAATACGTGGTCGTGTTTAAGGCGGACGCAGACCTGGATTACGAAAGACAGGGAGATAACTACGTGTTCAGAGCGGCTGATGCCGGTCAAATAGCCTCGCTACTGCAAAATATATCCGATAAGAACTGGGCACTGATCGACCTGTCGGTACGGCAGTCCGCCCTTGAGGACATGTATGTCGAACTTATGGAAGATACCACACACAATCTGCCCTAATGTTCAAGCATCTCATACTAGCTCTCCGAGCCTGCACGGGCGTGAAGCATTTGGAGGGTAGCTCGGGCTGTCCCTCTTTACCTACATTGTGGTGTACTTACCTGTCTCGCGGTCAGGCTCAAATGCGGCCTGCTCCAAGACCGCCTTCTCAACGTAGATAGGCACTCTGGCTCTAAGTGCGATAGCGATGGCATCACTCGGGCGAGAGTCGATTTCCATCTGTGTCCAATCGATATTGATGACGAGGTTGGCATAGAAAGTATTATCTTTAAGGTCATTGATGACAATGTAATCGACGCTTGCCTCCATTCTGTCGATAATAGAGCAGAGCAGGTCGGCGGTTAGCGGCCGGGGCATCTCAATTCCCTCAAGGACTACCGTTATGGCGTCTGCCTCAACAAAACCGATCCAGATGGGAAGATAGAGCGTCCCGTCCTTCTCCTTCAAAATCACCACCGGCTGATAGCTAATCTTATCGATGCTGATACTCTCAACGGACATCTCAGTCAGTGTGGGCTCCCTGGCCGCTTCCTGTTCCCAGAGTGCTCTCAGCTTGCCAGCAAATTCGTTGGTGGCCACAGATTTTACCGCACCAGCAAGCCTGCCGGGTATAACGAGAGAGCCGACTAGTAGCACCAGCACAACTATCAGGCAACCCACTAAACACCATTTTGCCTTAGCTCGCTTTTCCATTTTGCCCTCCTTAGCCGCCTAATGCGAGTGCGTATTTAGAGCTACCGTTTACTTATGGTCCAAGTCACCCATCTCCAACCCTTTCGGCTGCCTGCTCTTACTAAGAAAGCATACGTGCTGCGGATTCGTAGATTTTAAATTATTGCTTGTAGCAACTGGAATTCTAACCTACTTTCACCGCAACCACAATCTCACCGGGCAACCCGAACAACTTCACCTTTTCCTTGCTTCTTATCTCATATCCGACATCCCTTAGAGATTGTTCTACATAAATGGGCCTGCAATCAACATATTTTGGCCATCTCCGGTGTGCCCATTCATAAAGCTGCAGCAATATGGATTCCCCGTTCTCTTTGGACATGCTGGCAACCCCAAGCCTGCCCATGGGCTTAAGCACTCTCTTTACTTCTTCGAGCACACCTGGAATCTCAGGGGTATCGAAAAGCTCAAGGGTGTAGCTCATAAAGACGGCATCGAAAGTGCTCTCACGATACGGCAGACTCGCAGCATCCCCGCAATATAGCTCTACCTTATCTATCAGCTTGGCTTTGTCCAGCCTTTTCCTGGTAACCTCTAACATGCCCGAGGAAATGTCGACGCCATAAGCTTTGCCGGTCCTGCCGACAGATCCTGCCATTCGCTTGAGACAGTGTCCAGGGCCAAAACCGATCTCCAGCACGGTTTCGCTCTCTTGGATAGACAGGCGTTCCAGGGCCATTTCTGCGTACTTCCGTTCGAACACCGCGGTAAGGTAATCGTAGACCCTGCTTATGCGGTCGTAGAACTGCTTGGCTTCCTCCCTGGTTCTGGGAACGGGAAGTATGCCCGAAGCCTTTAATCCGTTTTCCTTCTTCATGTGTCCTGCCTAAGCTTATCATACTTTTGGGTGGGCAAAAACAGCAGGCTATCCGGTTCAAGATGGCAGTTTGCAGCAGGCCAAGCGATGAGCGACTGGCGTGATGTTCAGTGAGCTTACCTCGAATGCCGCACCCTTCTTACAAGCGGAGGGAACAACCAGAAGGCTAACTATCAGGATGGCAACAATGCACTTGGTCATCGTTTTCTTCATGGGCCTTTAACCTTTGTGAAGCAGAAGCAGGACTGTCGCCGACCACAAGTATAACACAGTGGTTGTAGTAAACGGTAATATGCCGATTATGCAACGGAGGAGATTATTTAGGCTGACCATATGTTGCCCAATTGGCCATTTTGTTCCGCACTTTTTGGGCATATCTAGCCTACCAGCTTCAAATCGCCCGGGGCACTGGTCTCCCTTTTCAAGATGGCAAAGGCTTCCAGTAGCGTGCCTATCCTGCCGGGTTTCCTTTGTGCGGAAGCTATAAATCGAAAATTTTCCCGGGATTAAGGATATTGTTGGGGTCAAAAGCCCTCTTTATGGCTTTCATGATGCCTAAGTGCGCCTTGTCCACCTGTATCGGGAGGTATGCCTTTTTCTCAGAACCGATACCATGCTCGCCTGATATCGCCCCTCCGAAGGAGACCCCAGCACGGTAGATGTCCCTCATCAGGCGAGGAAGCCTTCGGCTCCATTCTTCCTGGCTCATATTGAGGCAAATAGGGTGCAAATGTACGTTACCGTCGCCGGCATGTCCGTAGGCTACCACCGGCACTTTATGCTCTTCCGATATTTCTTTTACCCTTCTGACGAACCCGGCTATTTCACTGCGGGGTACAACCACGTCTATTAGTTCCATAGGAGCATAACTTCTTATGGCGTGGTAGAACTTTTCTCTTGCCTCGAGGAGTCTCCTCTTTGCCCGCTCGCTGCCAGGTATCATGGCCTCAATGGCGCCGTGCTGTTTGCAGATTTCGTCAACTTTGGCAAAGTAATCGTGGATTTCGCTGGGTGATTCTCCTTCCATGGTTATCATGAGAAACGCCTCGTGGTCGTGGTACGGTAGTTCTTTACCTGAATACTCTTCAACGATGTTAATAATACCTTTTTCCATGAATTCGATACCGATTGGGGTCATTTTGAGCCGCAGAATTTCAGGCACCGCCTCAATGGCGTTCTGTAGATTTGAAAAGGGGATAAAAAGCACCTCATTTTTTGCCGGCGTGGTGGTGAGCTTCAGTATGACCTTGGTTACAACGGCTAATGTTCCTTCTGAACCAACGATAAGCTGAGTCAAATCATAGCCTGTGGTGCACTTCACGAATTCCCCGCCGGTTCTTATGCTCTCGCCATTTGGCAGTACTGCTTCCAGTCCCAGAATATGGTGCCTGGTTACTCCGTATTTGACCGCGTTCATTCCTCCGGCATTGGTGGCCACGTTACCTCCGATAGTGGCCGTCATTTCACCCGGGTAAACCGGATAGTAGAGCCCCTGGCTCTCCACCTGATTACGAAGCTCAGATAAGGTAACGCCCGGTTCCACAACCGCCACGAAGTTGTCTTCGTCTATCTCCAGAATCCGGTTCATTCGCTCCATCGACAGTACGATGCCGCCATAGATAGGGATACAGCCACCGCTTAGTCCGGTACCGCCACCTCTTGGAGTAACCGGAATTCTTTCTGCGCTGGCAAAGGCCAGCAATTTGGCTATCGACGCAGCGTCTACGGGCCTCACCATAACTTGCGGAAGATGACGTTTGGCAAGCGGTGCTTCATCAGAGGAATATCCTTCCATCTCGCTTTTGTTCGTGGAAATATTGTTGCCACCCACGATAGTGGTTAGTTCTTCAACGGTTTGATGGGTTATTCTTCCGTATTTACGCTTCATCTCCTTCTCCGCGAACAAGCTGATTGAGGTAAAAGACAATCTAAATATCTATGTATCCGGGAAAGTAACAAACTCGCACGGGAAGCTATACAGGCACAGCAGCTGTTTCCTGTGAACGATAGCGGTGGAAAACTACTGTTTGCGCCGGACCCTTAGTGTCAGTCCTTCTATTCCTATCACTTCCACGTCCGCGTCAAGCTTTATATTATCATCAATCGATACTGCCCTCCAGTACTCACCCTGAACGGTGACGGCGCCAAGCGGTGTCAGTGGTCTCACTACTATAGCTTGCTGGCCAATCATCCCTTCTCTGCCGGTAACCTGCTTCCGGTGAAAACTGGGTATAACAGCCTTATGCGTGACAAAGACCGAGGTACCCACCAGCAGTGCGATGACAACTGTAATCACCAGAGGAATTTTTATTTCGAAGAACCGCAATACCAGTATCACTACCAATAGGGCGACCGCTTCGTCCAGTAGCAACACCAGGGCTTTGAGCCAGTCCTTGGCGGTCCTCTTTATTGGCTTTGCCTCAAGCTTCTTACTCATGGAGCACTAATCCCCCAAGCTTCACTTAGCGATACACCGCTCAAGTTGACTGAGCAGCTCTTCTCTACCGGGCGG
>SDBU01005316.1_pt1 | contig 15457 bp, 17 predicted proteins | sample 2277071 | NCBI WGS metagenome assembly SDBU01 (sample SAMN10397929, study PRJNA504765) | marine sediment metagenome | isolation source: marine sediment core GS08_GC12, 126 cmbsf | place: Arctic Ocean: Gakkel Ridge, Loki's castle | collected 2008
CAGTAGAAGCCACCAGCACAGGTATGGTAGAATCTTTAGCATCAGACCCCTTGAGGATAGCGGTACCCACTCTTAATATAGCCTCTATCCTGTCCTAAGAATGGGGTCCACCTTAAAGAAAGAAGTCTCTAATCTTACTTCTGCTAGAGGTACAAGTGCCGGCTCCATAGAGATTGGATTTGCTGGGTCACACCCTCTTGCAAATTCCGCCCACCGAGGGAGAGTTCTAAGAACAAGGAATAGCTAACTGGAGCAGCATCGACTGGCGAAGCTAAGAATTCATCCTATTTTTGGCGAGTTTCTCGCCGGTTTCATAGTGATCTCCCCTAACCGCCAGTTCAGCTTCCTCTTCATCCTCTTCTGTCCAGTAGCCCAAGGAGTAACCGTACCACGGAATCTTGGGTGTCAGCGTTGGTAGACCCTCTTCCTCCCATATCTTCCTAGCTCTTTCCATGAACTCCCTCCCGGGGAGAGACACAGGCGGGTAGTCCCACTTCCTGGTAGCATCTATCAGAATCGACGAGCTAGTCGGGGGCATTCGCATCTTCTTAGTTTCCTCTGGGGGGGCAACTGATGGGTCTAAATCAGCGGACTTACCTTGGGTAACCAGTATGTCACGATTGGGCTGCATCCGATAGCATAATGCCCAGATCACTGAATCTGGCTCTCGGGGGTCAATGTCATCATCAACAGCAATGATTATTTTGCCACGATTTGGATGTAAGGCATCGGCTCCTTTTAGAGTCTTCCAAACATCAGTTTTGGTAGGCCTATTCAGACTTATCACACAGAACGGCACACTACCGCTTTCCCTGTGAAAGGCCACGCTTACCAGATTATGGACACTCAAATCGTACTTTAAAAACTTGTAGAGGGCAACATCAGAACCAACCCCTCTCAGGGTACTACTTTCACTGGGTGGGAATTGGCTGATAAAGGCATTCCAGATAGGCTTTTTGCGGTGAGTGATACAGGTAACGTTGACGAAGAGATTTGGTCCACCGACGCCAATGTATCCGGTGAACTCACCAAATGGACCCTCCCGGTTGACATTTGGTGTTACTTTTGTTACCATGTGAGCGATGGAAGAACCTAGAGTAGCGCACAGTATCAAGATAAGACTTAGCATTCTCCGTAGAGCCAGAGTCGCTGCCATTACGGTTAATAAGACTTTGGGGCAGTGGCTAGAAGAGGCGATAGTGGATAAGATTAAGAGGGGGCAAGAATCTGGCAAGGAGGCCGAAAAGTGAAAAGACTTAAGAACAGGTGCGCCAAAAGTGATGCCGCAGTCGAAACTAAAAGGGAGTGCTTGCTTAGTCAGGCTAGTTCTGTATCTAAAAGGGAATCGCCTAGCTTCGAGGTCAGGGACCTTGCTTGGGAAGCAAGCACTCTACCGCTGAGTTACACCCGCTCGGATCGTATCCATTTTAGCCCAAAAATCGATGGCTGTAAAGGGGAATGGTCGTTTTCGTTTATTCTCGCCAATGCGGGAGCGGTGCCGTAGATGGCAGTATTCGTCAAGGCGGACGGCAATATACCCTCTCTCCTCTGGTGGTTGCTCAGTAGCTCATGTGGTCAGTAGCCGCCCTAGTCTGTGGCTGGATACTAAATAGCACAGGGGTACTCTAGGGGATCCCCCTGTGCTTATATAATGCAGTTTAGTTATTATATTTGTGGGTCCGTCTTCCTAGGCTAAAACCTGAGCGATTTTCACGGCAACGATAACGGCAAACGCCATTATCAGAGGCAGAATGCCAATATTGAGGAATCTGGCGGTAAGCTGAGAGGAGAGCGATGGACTGGCACCTGCTAGCTGTTTGGTGCTTAGAAAGGCTATTAAGGTGACTACGGCCGCCACACTTATGGCTGTGGTCAACCCCATAGCCGCTATCGTGGTTACAGTAGTTATAGTGCTGGTGGTAACAGTAGAAATCATTATGTCTCTTCCCTAAAACCTGTCCACATCATAGGTCATAAAATGCTTCTTGTCAAGTACTTTTGAATGACTCCTCATTACAAACTGACTATTGTCTATATTATAGGCAATATTATGACATTTGTCAATAGGGTATTGCAAAAATATTTTTATCCCTTTAATCTGGCTCTTGCCTCAGAAAAATCTGGAGACTTCTCACCGGGCCCACCCCCTTTAGAGAAGAGACCATGCCCAGAGTCGTACTGGTAATGAATTCTTTGGGAAAGGCGCTTAATGGGATGGGGTCGTTGTTGACATAAAGTACAGTGCGTTTCCTCTGGGGCTTTATGAAGCCTTCCTCAAGGAGGTCAGTCAAGCCTTTGATGTCCTCCGCAGAGAATTGCCGGGTCTTGGTTTCAAGGGGTTCATCGGTGACAATGGCAATGAGCTTTTTGATGGCACCGAGAGGCGGGCCAACCTCCTGGCGGTGGACTTCTATCTTGGGGGCGTTGCTCTCCTTGAAACCCTCGGCGAGAATAATGTCGTAGTTTTCGCCAAGGTGACGGGCTATCTGGTCGATGGTGAGAGTTTGAGCAACTGGCTTTATTAGGACTATCTTATCTGGGGAGCTAATCACTGTAGCTTCGCTTCCAGCTTGAATATGGCGCCAGCTGTCCTTACCTGGCTTATCCAAGGCGAGGTCTTTGTGAGCGTGCTTAATGGTCGCCACGTGGTAACCCCTCAATTTTAGCTCCTGAATCAATTTTTGGATAAGGGTTGTCTTTCCCGTTTCTGATTTACCGACAATCGAAACTATGGGGGGCATTCTTTTCTCTCCTTTCTGGGGTAGCATAGAAGTCAATCTATAGGTTTGTTGCCCGACAAGGGATGCCAGGCAGTTGGGGCAGCTCGTCTAATTCTATCATATAATCATTGACAGAGCACACCACTCTTAATTGACTTTTTACTTCCTTTCTCATATCTGGCTAAATGACTTTACCTGGCTGTATGTAAGAGCAACTGATATAATTGAGGCAGTGCTTAGATAATGGCTATCATGGAAAAGCTTATTGCTGGAGCCAGAAGATTAGGGTTATCGCTTAACTCGAGACAGCTTGAGCAGTTCAACATCTATTATCAAGAGCTGGTGGACTGGAATAAACGGGTGAACCTTACCCGGATAACCAGCTACGATGAGGTGCAGATAAAGCATTTCCTCGATTCTCTTACCGTAACCCTTGTCTTTAAGCTGCCGCTAGCTGGTGCCAGCCTCAGTCTCATTGATGTCGGCACTGGGGCTGGTCTGCCGGGGATACCGCTTAAAATTCTGTTCCCCAATATGAAGCTGGTGCTACTTGAAGCTACGGCTAAAAAAGCCGCATTCTTGCACCATGTCACAAGTCAGCTTGGACTGGATGATATCGAAATCGTGGTTGGTCGAGCGGAGAGAGTGGCCCATGAGACCCAATACCGGGAGAGATTTGATGTGGTTCTTTCCCGAGGTGTTGCCGCCTTATCTTCCCTCGTTGAGCTAACCTTGCCCTTCTGCATTGTTGGGGGTAGCTTTATTGCCCAGAAGAAGGGAGAGATTGAACCAGAAATAAGCCAGGCAGCCAGGGCGATTGAACTACTGGGTGGTAAGCTGCGAGGGGTAAAAAAGATTGACCTGGAAGAGTTTACCGACGAGCGCCATCTAATAATAATTGACAAGGTATCGCTAACACCCAAGCTCTATCCCCGCCGTCCCGGGATGCCTGCCAAAAGACCACTTATCTAAATATCGACTATCTTTGCTCCCTTTTTATCCTTTCAGCTTCTTTTTCTATCGCGCTTATATCCAATTTCCGTTCAAAGACGAAGATACGCAAGTAATGAAACAAGACAAAAACACCCCAGATGCCTAAGGGCCAAAGGAACCAGGGATATCCTACGGGGTCAGTCAGCGCCCATACAATCACCAGTATAATATTTACCACTGCTCAGGCTGCAAAGTTACCATAAAAGTCTTTCTTCGCCTTAACCCTCCGTTTAGCCTCCTCATAGATTGCCTCTTCGGACATCTGATTTGCCATGTTTTCACCTCATAAAGCAGAATATAGCATTTATGTTGCCTTTAATTTCTGCTTTAGTCTCATTCCAAATAAGAAACGAAGGACGTTTATACGCCTGATCAGCAGCTCATAGATGACCATTATGGCTACAAATGAGGTTGTGCTAATCATAAAGTATTTCGGAGCGATACCCAGGCTCCACTGGACGACGAAGAAACCAATCATGAGAATCACTGGCTGGTGCAGTATATAGAATGGCAGGACCGCTTCGGTAGCATAGCCAAGAAATCTATGATTAAAGTTCAGAAATCGGCTGCCAAAGCCAAGTATAGCTATTATCCAGCACCAGGCACGCAATCCTCGTACTAACATAGCTGAAATATAGTACGGTGTGCCAAATTCAGGTGGCAACTTGACCACGAATTGCATGCCCAAACTATAGATTGACAAAACTACAGCCACGATAAGGGCGATTGTGCTGTACTTTCTTACTGTTTCCTGAAGCCGCGTATTGGAGAAGATAAGGTACCCGTAGATGAAGAACAGTAAATATGAGAGAAAGCTCCAGCCACCCGTTGCTCTCGAAAAACCAAGTCCTGCCGCGTCTACAAATATGTCGATAGCAGTTAGCGGCAGGAAAAGCAGCAGCAACGCCCATGGTTTTTCGAACAAGATTGCCAGTCTAGAAATGAGGCTTTTTCCGGTTTCTTTTCTGGGGAGGAAGAGCGGCAATGCAATCAATGAGAAGATAAAGAGGTATAGTAAATACCACAAATGAACGCCGTGCCAGGCAAAATTTCCTCCAAAAATGTCGAACCCGTCAAAATAGTGGGGGTAGAACTGGATAAAGGTCCCGCTAAGCTGACCATGGGTCAGTCGGTCAAGGTAGATTTGTAGCGGGGAAAGTACAAAATAGCCAATAATCAATAAAGGAACGAAGATGCGCAGGGTTCTCTCCTTGACAAACCTGCCGGCGGTTCGGGACCTCAGGGAATAAACCACGGCCGCTCCGGAGAGGATAAAGAAGAGCGGCATCATCCAATGGTTAAAGAATGCAATATGGATACTGGACCCGAGACCGGTCACGTCATTGTTGACGTGCCAATCATCAAAATCAAAGAACCTATTGTTATGAAAGGAAAATATCGCTAGCATGGCCAGGACCCGCAACCAGTCAAGGTAGTGAAGCCTGGCGGGTTTGATTGCTACGTTAGATTCAGTGACCTGAGATAAACCACTGTTTATAATTTACCCCCTGCTATGCTAGTAAATATGACGTAAGAATGCTTCTACTAAGTATTCCCATATCGACTACTGCGCCTATATTAGGCTCCTGCGTGCTGGGTGTCAAGTCTTCTAACGTGCCCAGCACCACCTAAGTGGACTCGAACCTCCTTAATAGGTCAATGCGAAGCTTTTCTCAAGAGGTTTGCTTCTCGTCCCTCTCCTTTGAAGGAGAGGGGGATTAAGGGGATTTGAAATCCCTCTCATTCTCCCTTTACGAAAGGGAGAAACTTCTGCCCAAAAGGGAGTAGCTTGCATAGAGGGGCGTTAGCCCCTCTTCAAAATCTTCCCCCTCCTTTAGCAAAGGAGGGGGACCGAGGGGGAGGATTTTAAACCACAGGGGGTGAGGTTGACAAACAAGTTGCTAAACAACATATACAGTAGTAAAATACACATATAATAGTGGTAAACCTGTGGGAGGTGAGGAGGAAGATATGGAAACCGGTACCTGGAAGGTAAAAGCTGGTCTGGCTCAGATGCTGAAGGGCGGGGTGATTATGGATGTGGTCAATGCTGAGCATGCCAAGATTGCTGAGGAGGCTGGTGCCTGTGCGGTAATGGCTCTGGAGAGGGTGCCAGCCGATATTCGGGCGGCTGGTGGTGTCGCCCGCATGGCTGACCCTTTAGTTATTGAGGCGATTATGAAGGCGGTTTCGATACCGGTAATGGCTAAGTGCCGTATCGGACACTTTGTCGAGGCTCAAGCCTTAGAGGCAATTGGTGTAGATTACATAGACGAGTCTGAGGTGCTCACCCCGGCTGATGAGAACCACCATATCTGGAAGCATGACTTCAAGGTCCCCTTTGTCTGTGGTTGCCGAGATTTGGGCGAGGCACTGCGGCGGATTAGGGAGGGGGCAGCTATGATTAGAACTAAGGGCGAGGCTGGCACCGGAAACATTGTCGAGGCTGTCAGGCATATGCGAGCCGTAATGGATGGCGTCCGCAAATTGGCAAACACATCCCAGGACGAACTGATGGCAGTAGCCAAGGAAATGGGAGCACCCTTTGAATTGGTAGAAGAAGTGCATAAAACAGGAAAGCTGCCGGTAGTTAACTTTGCGGCTGGTGGAGTGGCTACCCCAGCCGACGCCGCCCTGATGATGCAGCTAGGTGCCGATGGTGTCTTCGTTGGCTCCGGCGTATTCAAAGCCAGCAATCCGGAGGTTATAGCCAAGGCTATCGTCAAGGCAACCACCCATTTTCAAGACCCTCAAATCATCGCCGAGGTCTCCAAGAATCTTGGTGAAGCCATGCCCGGGTTGGATATAAAGCAAATCCCCGCTGAGGAACTGCTGGCACCCAGAGGATGGTAATATGAAGATAGGTGTCCTTGCCACGCAAGGAGCCTTTGCTGAGCATATAGCTATCTTGCGCCAACTGGAAGTAGATACCGTGCCCGTCCGTCTGCCTCACCAACTCGTGGGATTGGACGGGCTAATCATTCCCGGTGGAGAGAGCACCTCCATCAGCCGGTTGATGCTGAGCTATGACCTGTCGAATGAAGTCAGAAATCTAGCCAAGAATGGGTTACCAATACTTGGAACCTGTGCTGGTATGATACTGCTCGCCAACGATATTCCCGGCACAGATGTAGAACCCCTGGGGGTAATGGACATAAAGGTTAGACGGAATGCTTTTGGGCGACAGAAAGATAGCTTTGAGACAGAACTTCTGATTCCGGTGCTGGGAGAGGAGCCATTTCCCGGTATATTTATTAGAGCACCGGTAATAGAGCAAGTAAGTGACGGTGTGGAAATACTGGCTAGTTTAGCCGATGGCACCAGCGTTGCTGCCAGGCAAGAGAAGCTATTAGCTTGCGCATTTCATCCTGAGTTGACCGATGACCTTAGGTTCCATAAATATTTTCTGAACATTGTCGCCGGACACCAGTGAATTTTGAGCCGGGGAGGACACGGTTGCAAAAAGTAATCACCGATGACCTGGATGCTCTGCTTGACATCTTGCCACCATATATCCACCAGCCACTGTGCCAACAACCGGATATCAGCGAGCTATTAGAAGTCGTCCTTGACCTGGGTCGCCCTCCTGAAGCTCGCTTCCCGCTGCGGGAAATCATTCTCGCTTCCCAGGAAGTCAGCGAGCAAGACATTGATTACGTGGTATCCCATATTGGCAGCTTTGGGGATGACAACCGGGCTGGAATCGAGCGTACACTGCACCGAATCTCAGCCATTCGCAATCGTAAGGGGCGTGTTGTTGGCCTGACCTGCCGTGTGGGAAGGGCCGTGTTTGGCACGATAAAGGTTATTGAAGACCTTGTCCAATCAGGCAAGAGCGTCCTGCTGTTAGGTCGTCCCGGAGTAGGCAAAACAACCATGCTGCGCGAGGTGGCTCGAGTGCTGGCTGATGACATCAATAAGCGGGTCATCATTGTTGACACCTCCAATGAGATTGCCGGTGATGGTGATATTCCCCATCCAGCGATTGGACATGCCCGGCGGATGCAGGTGGCTACCCCCACCGGGCAACATGCAGTGATGATTGAGGCCGTAGAAAACCACATGCCTGAGGTAATCGTTATTGATGAAATTGGCACCGAGCTTGAAGCTCAGGCAGCACGAACCATTGCTGAGCGCGGTGTGCAACTGGTTGGTACTGCCCATGGCAATACACTGGAAAACCTGATGATGAACCCGACACTAGCTGACCTCATTGGTGGCATCCAGAGTGTAACCCTGGGTGATGAAGAAGCGAAACGCCGTGGCACACAGAAATCGATACTGGAGCGGAAGTCGCCGCCTACTTTTGACATTGTCGTTGAAATCCAGGACTGGGACAAGGTAGCGATACACGCTGATGTTGGTGAAGCCGTTGATGCTATCCTCCGTGGTCGGCTTTTACCCACCGAGGTTCGCTGGCTGGATGAGACGGGAGAAGTTAGGAAAGAGCAGGTAGCGCCGGTGGCTACAGCTAGGAAAGCGGCTAAGGACAGGCGAGGAGTCAAAGAAGCCAGGCCACCCAAACTCTACCTCTTCGGCGTAAACCGGGGGCGACTGGAGCAAGTGGCGAAAGAGAGGCAATTAAAGCTGGATACAGTTAACAGCTTGAATGATACCACCCTGTTTGTAACCTCCAAAAGCTACTACCGGCGAAAACCGCAGAAGGTCAAGGACGCTGAAGCTGCCAATCTTCCCATCTTTGTGCTGAAAAGCAATAACCCGCCTCAAATCAGGCAGCTACTTAATACTATCTACCCTAGCGAAAGCACTGATAAGGGAGACCTGTTTCAGCTTGCCCTACGTGAAGCCGAGGTAGCAGTTAACCAGGTAAAGACTGGGCAAGAGACAGTAGAACTCAGTCCGCAGAGCCGCTATATTCGACGGTTACAACACCTGATAGCCGAGCGACATAACGTTTCCTCACAAAGCACGGGCAAAGAGCCGCAGAGGAGGGTGAGGATTTATAAGGGGTAGGCCTTTTGTAGCACGTGAGTAGCCAATGGTTTATAATCCATGTGATTAAGACTTGAGGTTAGAATACGGCAATGGACGAAAAGACAAAACGTGAGCTTCATCAACGAGCACTAACTGCTGACTCGATGAAACAGGAATTCGAGCAGACTTTGCCAGAACGAGTAGAACGTTATCTACAAGTTAAACCTCATGGAATCATTCCGAATGCACCTTTTGCCGAACCATCATCAGAGTGTAGTTTACTTTTTCGAGATGGTCATTTCTATGCATGTATAGCACTTGTTCAAGCCGTAGCAGAAGCTATAGTAAGGTATATGTGCGATATAGACTTCAAGAACCACGATAAAGTCTTTGAGAAAAATGTGGAAAAGCTTTACACAAGGAAATTTATCGACGACAAGTTAAGGGAATCCCTACTCAAAATATGGGATAGAAGAGATGATTACCACCATCTGAATACTAAGGTGAAATCTGATAGACAGACATTGGAGAATCTGGCTAAAGAGAAAACCTGTCTTTTAGTTGAAGTCGAAAGTCAGATATTTGAATTCAGAAAAGCTAATGATGGGAGTATAATTTTTAAGTATCCCAAATATTGGAAAATCAGGGGCGGTCAGGCAGAAGTATTTCTTCGACTAGAGCCATGATTTATTTTATTTAAGGTCATAAGACTAGTGTCACAAACAAGCAGAAGCAAAGGGATTAAAAGGGGCGAAGCCCCTTTAACAAATTATCTTCCCTCTCCCCTTCACAAGGGGAGAGGGATAAAGGGTGAGGGGTTGCATGTCTCTATTCATTACCTTTGAGGGAGGGGAGGGGTGCGGTAAGAGTGTTCAATCCAGGGCGCTGTACCGGAGGCTATCGCAGTTAGCCATTCCGGCACTCCTGACCCATGAACCCGGTGGCACTCCCTTTGGTAAGAAAATTGCTCGCTGGCTGAAGTGGAGCGAAGGGATGGATATATCACCATTGACAGAGCTACTGCTGTTTAACGCCTCCCGCTCCCAGTTGGTAGACGGGGTAATCAAGCCGAATCTAAAAAACGGGAAAATTGTTATCTGCGACCGCTATGCCGACTCAACCATTGCCTATCAGAGCTACGGGCGGGGACTAGATTTAGATAGGGTCAATGTAATCAATAACGTTGCCACCGGCGGATTAAAGCCTGACCTGACAATCCTGCTGGATATGCCGTCAGAGGAGGGGCTTGGGCGTAAAAGAGACAGACGGCAAGACCGTTTTGAGCAGGAAGATATCAGCTTCCACCTGAGGGTACGGGGGGGCTATCTCAAGCTGGCAGCCAGTGAGCCACAGCGATGGCTGGTTATAGACGCCACCCAGCCCAGAGGGAAGGTGGGAGAAACTATCTGGCAGCGGGTAAGCCAGTTGCTTTCCAGCCACGGTAAAGGGTAGATGCCAGAGGTACTGATTAAGAGAGGAACGGCAGCAGTATCCGTTGATAATGGCTTTTACTAGGTGACGCTGGCACGGTCGATTCTGTCAACCGCTTTTCTGGCCTGGAGTTCCGCAATCTCCTCTGGTGTTCCGACAAAGATGGCGCTTGCCTGACAGGCTGCCTCACAGGCTGTCTTCTTACCTTCCCTTAGTCTATCGATGCACAGGTTGCACAGCACCAGTTTCCCGTCCTCATCGAAGCCTGGGGCGCCATAGGGACAAACCCAGAGACAGCCCTTGCAGCCGATACATAATTCCCTGTCAACCAGTGTGATACCGGTTTGGGTATCTTTGTAAATAGCGGATGTTGGGCACACCTTGATGCAAGGTGCGTCCGTGCAGTGCATACAGGCAATGGACACAAAAGACTGGTGCACCGTGTCACCACGTATCTCGGGGCCGCATCGATATACCCATATTAAGTTTAGACCTTTGGGTTCAGCTATAGCCGGTGAAACAACATAGGGAGGCGACATTTGTTTAACTTTACAGGCAATAATACAGCCTTTACAGTTGACACATAAGTCCATATCACGAAAAACTGACTTACTGGCCATCATTTTCCTCCACTTTGTATATCTTGCACAGCAGGGCTCTCACATTCGGGGAGCCCGTGCCCGGGTCAAAAGGCCCCTCATCACCGGTAAGAACATTGGCATTGCTTTCAAATAATCGTTCTGGCCCCGATTTCTCCCAGTAGCACCAGGAGACTTGAACCACAACAAGGCGAGGGTCCATCCCGGCAAATAAATCTGCCTTCTGTTTTATTCTGCCTCTTGGTGACTCTATCCAGACCCAATCTCCCTCTTCAATCCCATATTCTCGGGCAGTATCAGGATGAATTTGCACACGGGGATAGTGCTGGAGTTCTCTTATCCACGGCAGATTGGAATATTGGCTGTGAAAGTAGTAGGCTAAGCGACCGCCGGTGTTAAGAATGAGAGGAAATTCTTTAGCAAGTTCCGGGTTTGAATAAGGACTTTCGCTCGGCTCAACATAGTGGGGTAAGGGGTCATACCCCATGCCCTCCAGGACTGTTGAATACAGCTCGACTTTTTTTGTCGGTGTCGGGAATCCGCCGCCTTCGACCCAGTAATCGGTCGTGTGCTTGTAATACTGCTGTTCCTTTCCCATCCGGGCTAGAAAGCCCATCTCTTTGAAGTCTTTCCACTTTATGTTGGCCTTCCTTAGTTGATAGTCCAGCATATCCTCAACGCTGCTAAACCAGTACTGTGGGGCAACCCTTTTGCCCAGTTCATTAAATATCCTGGCAGTTGGCCAAGCCTCACCCGGCGGTTCAACAACCTTGTTTACAGCGCCGATCATGAAACGGGGATGAAAATCCCAAATGTCATCTTCTTCCAGCCAGTGAGCAACCGGCAAAACCACATCGGCAATCTCGGCAAAGGTTGACATAAACTGTTCCGCTACCGATATGAACTCCAGGTTTAACAGTGCCTGGCGCACATTTTTGGTATTAGGCAGGCTGAATAGAGGATTGCCGCCATGTTGATGCAGCATTTTAACGGCGCAATTACCTTCCCGTAACTGTCTTAAGAAGGTGTCTGGGTGAGCACGACCGCGCATAATCTTGAAGGTATCGGCGCCAATGCCGCTGTCTATGTTCTCCTTAGGTACCGGCACTTCTAAACCAAATTCCTCCAACGGTCCGGTATCTGGAGGAACCCAGTCAACCATGCTGCCCGGTCTTTCAATATTGCCAGTTATGGCTATCAAACATAGGAGCGCTCTTATGCTTTGAGTAGCATTGTTTGTTCCGTCCAGAGGCTCGCCCCACTGGATGCAGCCCGGGGTATCTAGAGCAAACATCCGGGCAGCTCGGACGATTTTCTCCTTGGGGACCCAGGTAATATCAGCTACCTTGTCAGGAGGGTATTCCTGCACTCGAACGCTTAATTTGTCAAAGCCATGCGTCCAGTTTGAGACAAACTCCTTGTCATATATCCCCTCATTTATGATTACATTCATCATACCCAGGGCCAGGGCGGCATCAGTTCCCGGCCTAAGCGGTAACCACAGATTTGCCCTATTGGCAATGGCGGTTGCCCTGGGGTCTACCAGTATTAAATTCCTGGCGTGTTTTAGGGAGTTGAGGAACCATACTGCCATTTCCCCATCGGCATTGGTGATTTCCAGTTGCCGGCCCCACACTATCTGAGTCTTGGGGAATTCCCCACCCCAGCCATGATAGTCACAGTAAAGCCGGTGTCCGACGGTAAGTCCGGATACCACCAGTCTAGGCCAAAAACAGATGTAACCTGGACCCAGAGCATTCGCGGTTCCAATAGATCTCGTTAACCTGGCAGTATATTGAACATATCCCCTGCCGGTTCCCTGACCTGTAGCCACCGAGTTAGCTCCGTATTTCTCAATATAGCCCTTCATCTTACTGGCGATGGTATCTAGAGCTTCGTCCCAACTTATCCTCTGCCACTTACCTTCCCCTCGCTCACCAACCCTCTTTAGCGGATGGGTAAGACGGCCCGGATGATTAATATTTTGTATGCTGGCTAAGCCTTTGGCGCACATAGTACCTCTCGTGGGTGATGCCGGGTTGCCTTCAATATAGGTGATTACCCCATTGTCAACGGTTACCAGTACGCCACAACCGCCGTGGCAGCTCTTGCATGTGCTCTTTATAATTTCGCTCATATCGCCTCCTTAATCTGTGAAGCGTACCGATGAGGATAGCTAACAGTATCCCTGTAAGCTTCTTCAACCAGGATGATGGGGTGGTCTACCTTGAGCCTGGTGCCGGCTTCAATCTGAAGCTTACAACCGCCACAATCAGTTACTATCCGGTCGGTGGGATTTTCTTTTATTTCGCTATATATCTTGCTGGCGATGTTCCTGGATAGTTCATAGTTTATCCTCTCGTTGCCGTAGGCGCCTCCCATGCCACAGCACTCGTTGTTAATCTTCTTTATGGTAGCGCCAAAGATTTGTAGCATCTTAACAGTGGTATCGCCAACACCCTGGGCTCTCAGGTGGCAGGGTATGTGGCAGAAGACGGTCTGGCATATAGGCCAGAAGTCAGTATTTAACTGACCATTTTGATACAATTTTAGCAGGTATTCAGTGATATAGTACAGGTTACGTGACACCTGCTTCGCCGGTTCACTATCCAGCAGCCGCGGGTAATCCTGCTTGAGGAATAGGGCACAACTGGAGCAGGTGGTTATCAGAGTGTAGCCATCTGAGACTAACCGGCTAAGCACCTCGGTATTATGTGCGGCGTTTTTATATGCCCCTCTGGTATTCCCCTTAGCCATCATTGGTAGCCCGCAGCATACCTGGTCAGGCACAATCACCTCTATTGCGTTCTTGCGTAGCACCTTTACCGTAGCCTCACCTACTTGTGGATAGTAATAGTTTGCAAAACAACCGGTGTAATAAGCTACCTTCATATTGGCGATTAAATCTTCAGCCATGCTTCTTAAACCACCTTTGAAATGTCTGAGAGTGAAATTTAGGTAGATTAGCCCTTCTATCTATCCCGCTTATGATTTCCAAAGGGATTCTTACCAGCTTCAGGCCCATCATCCAGTTGCCTACGGGAGCAACGGCAGTTCCAAGCTTAGCTAACACCTCAGGCATGCCTAACAGCTTATGTTTTAATGACACTCCCTGCTGGTTGATGAAGTCTATCTTTGCCTGCCACATCAGGTAGGGAAGGTCAATGTCTACCGGGCACTCTATGTGGCAGGCTTCGCAGTGGAGACAGATATCAATAGAGCTACTGGTTCCGTAGAGAAACTGGGTGAGGTAATTCTTTGGTGTCCAGATATAGCTGGCATTGGCTAGCGAATGGCGAATAGGGCAGTGATTATTACATGCCCGGCAACCAATGCATAAGAACAGGTCCTGGTACTTACCCTGAAGTAACCTGGTTCTTCCATTGTCAAGGATAAGTATGTGGAGCTCCCTTTCCTTGTCACCCGGTAGTAGTGGCAGCTCATCAATAGCTGGTACGCCATCCGGTTTTGGCTCGATACTAAGGAGGACATTTTCCCGACCAAATATACCCATACACTGGGTTTGGAAAGAAGCCTGATACCTTGTTTTGACTATCTTATCCAGGCCAATGACAAGGACAATCTTGCTTGCATGTCTCAAATCCTTATGGATATTGGCGAAATGCTGCAAGAAAAATACTGTGCCATCCTCGGCGGATATGGCATTCACCCCAAGCACTGCCAGGTATTTCTTAGTTTCTGTATTAGGGATACCGACCATTTCTACCGAAGTTTCAAAGGTTTCCCATGGGTCATTATCAAATAGAGGGGGAAGCTCCCAGTAATCGCGGATTCCTCTTTCTTTGATATGAAATTCGTCAGCGTAGGAATTGATAACTGTAAAGCCTTTGTTTATTAGCTCTGGCTTTAATTCTTGAATGACTGTACTGGAGTTATTGGTTGATACAGTGCTTGCCCCATCTGCGATTTGACCAATATAGGTAACGGCATCAGCATTATCCCTTGCCAGTGTTACCTTTACCTTTGGATATTTCTGAATTAGGGTGGTTTTAAGTTCCTCAATAAGCGAGCTTATATTGTCACTGGCATTTTTGCGGATTTCCTTAAGTTGTTGCTTTATGACTTCAATGCTGATAGTTTCTGAGATAGGGGCGGTATTGTGTTTGGCCTCAAAAAGTCTCGCCGCGGTCGACTTCCCTTTTTCTGTTAGCTTCGGCTCCATTATCCATATGAACAAATCTTGGTTCACAATGTCACCAGCTATTTTACCGATTCTTCTGGTGGTATCAATATTGGGATGTGTCAGCAGATCAAGCCTTTCTTTTTAAGAGCTCACGGCGTAGTCCTGTGGCTGTAGCTGTGCTGCTCCTCGATTCATACAGAGAAATTCCGTGTTGTCCAGAGAGCTATTTTCTGTGGTGTTCTCTCAGCCAACCTCATTACGCATGAGGTTATCCGTTATCTTAAAATAAGTATCCTTGCCGCTGCACATTGTGCATAGGTTGCCGTCTGCGGCAGGATACGTTTCACTACAGGAACTACAAACGGCCACGGGAGCCTTTTTTATTTTCCTATAGTGGGCTACACTTACCCTTTGCCACGAGAGTGTATCTCTCCCAGCCCTCATAACGTCCCTGGTTACTTCCGCCTTATCAACATCACCGACCCGCATGAGCCATTGCTCAATAAGAGGGTATTTTTTGATTTCTTCCCAATTAACGTAGACGCGTATGCCGTCCAGTTCGTTTTTGTCATAAAGGGTAAGGGCTACCTTGCCCCAATCTTTGACACGCATCCATCCATTGCCGTAGGTACAGT
>SDBU01005317.1_pt1 | contig 15456 bp, 5 predicted proteins | sample 2277071 | NCBI WGS metagenome assembly SDBU01 (sample SAMN10397929, study PRJNA504765) | marine sediment metagenome | isolation source: marine sediment core GS08_GC12, 126 cmbsf | place: Arctic Ocean: Gakkel Ridge, Loki's castle | collected 2008
GTCAGGTAGGGCGCCACATTTTGTTTAATCCGCTGCATCCCCCGGATCACATCGAAATTGACCGTCACCGTATGAACTTGCGAAAATTCTATCTGAGGATGGTCGTCAGTATTGATCGGCGAAGCCGCGGCATAACCGTACAGGTCCTGCTCAGTGGCGACAAAATTGCTCAGGATTTCGTAGGGATCGTCATAGCTGGTTTCACCCAAGTCAGCCCGGATGTTTGGATCCTTCAGCCATTTTCGCAGCAATTGCAGATCAATTTTTAGTGGTGACGGTGTACCCATAATCAGAAAATGGGAGGGATTCACGTACCAGAGTGAGCTGTGAATGAAGACTTGCCCGAATGTATTGGCCAGCGATTTGAACTCGGTTTCGGTGATAGCATTAGGTGGCATCCAGGCGATAATGATACCATCATCACTGAGAATATTTTTACAGAGCTTGTAAAAGTCGCGCGTGTACAGATTAGGACTGATTTTAGGGTGAATCGCGTTGAAAGAAATAATATCATATTTTTTGTCGGTCAACTTGATATAATCGCGACCGTCGCCGATCATCAGATTGAAATTGGAGAAATCAACTACGCCATGATTCTGGGGCAGAAAAAAGGGCGCCGTTCCGATTTCGTCCGGCAGGATTTCGATACAATCAACCTGGGCGCCGGGGTAAAGTGTCGAGGCGTAGGCGGTACTGCCGAAACCGAAGCCCACCACCAGGAAATTTTTTGGAGATTTATGGAGCAACGGCGGCAGATGGCCCAGCAGTTTGTGAACCTGCATATCCTGATAGATCGTGAACGCGGTCGATTCGCCATTGATGTTCAATTCCCGTTCGCCGGTGACCTTATCTTCCAGAACGGCGATGGAAGCTTCCGAATTTTCGTTAACGTACAGCAGGTTATAGCGTTTCTGCAGTCCGGTGAATTCAACGCTGGACAGAATCATCGGCCGATTATCGGCCAGCAAAAACAGGGCGACCAGGATCGCCAGTCCGGCGCCACTAAGAAAAAGCTGTCGCTTTTGTGGAATCGCCGGGTTGGTGACGATAAGCAATAGGGCGATCAAAATATTGACTGTCACCACGATGGCGATGCCCAGGCGTACACCGACCAGGGGCACCAGAATAAAACCGGCCATCAATGAACCCAGAATCGAACCGACGGTGTTTACGGCGTAAACCACTCCCAGGTTGCGGCCCATAACGGCGATATTTTCCGTATAATACTTGATCGCCAGAGGCAGAATGGCACCCATGCAGATCGTTGGCGGCAGCATCAAGATCAGTGCGATCAGGAAGCGCACACCAACGATACTCCACCAACCTGACTGGCCCAACCAGGCACTGAGGGTCTGGCTGATAGGATAGAAACTGTGGATTAGCGGCAGTAAAATGAAGGCAAAGATACCAATGGCCAATTCCAGCATTGCCAGCCACAACAGCGGATTTTTCAGGCGGTCGGCAAATTTCAGGATCAGGAAACTGCCCAGGGTAATTCCGATCAGGAAGGCGGTCAGCATGGTGGTGTAGGCGTAGGTAGTCAGGCCCAGAAAATATATTAATGCCCGGCCCCAGAGGACTTCATAGCACAGGGAAGCAAAACCGGAAATCCCAATCGCTGCCAGGATAATTTTTCGCAGGAATGGCGATCCGGCGGCAGCTGTTGTGTCTGGACCGGGTTCCGGTTCCGCCGTTTCTTTTTCAGTGGCTGCAGGTGAAAAATAAGCCAGTGCCCAGGCCGAAACGCCTACCAGGAAATTAATTATCACCGCCAGATAAGTGGTGAACTGCACGCCGAATTCTTTCAGCAGGAAAAAGCCGGTAATAAAGGTGCCCACAGTTGCGCCCAGGGTATTGATCCCGTACAGCAGACTGACTTTGTAGCCCAGTTCATCGCGGCGAGCAATATAATATTTGCTGACTAATGGCAGGGTACCGCCCATAAAGGTGGAGGGAATCAAGATGATGACAAAGGCGCCCATAAAACGGAAAATGTCCAGCAGCAGATTGGAATGGAAAGCTAATTGACCGATCAGGATATAGAGGCCGTCAAGTCCCTGGAACAGTAACGGGATAAACAAGGCATAGACACCGATCCCGATTTCGAGCAGGGCATAGAGCCGTAAAGGATTTTTTACGCGATCAGCCAGCCGGCCAAGGTAGTAGCTGCCCAGGGCCAGTCCGGCCATAAATGCTGCCAACACCGTGGCCAGGGCAAAACTGGTAATGCCGAAAATCAAATGCAATTGCCGTAGCCAGATCAGCTCATAGGTTAAACCGGCAATACCGGAAAACAGAAAAATTGTGATTAACAGGATTGAATTGAGGCGTTTTGACATGGGCTGTTGAATAATCGTTGGTTAATAGAAATCACCTGATTTGTAGAAAAACTGTAGCGAAGTTTAAAACAACCGCTTATTTGAATGGATTGTTTTTTTTCGTTAATCTGATTTAAGGACGACTTCTATTTCAACACCACCATTTTCTTGGTCTGAAGGTAATTTCCAGCCCTGATTTGGTAAAAATACATTCCGCTTGAGACTTGAGATGCATTCCATTGTACCGACTTGTACCCGGCATCCTGCGTTTGTGATACCAACGTCGTCACTTCTCTGCCAAGCAGGTCGTAGATAGTGATCTGGACATCTGATCTCTGGGGTAGCTCATATTGTATGGTTGTTGTTGGATTGAAGGGGTTCGGGTAGTTTTGATAAAGAGTGAATTCCTTCGGAATTATGTAATGATCATGTTCAGTATTGAGGGAATAATATTTGTCCTTAAGCCAGAAACTGATTTCATCCGAAGAATGAAAGGTAAATGTTTGATCGAAATATAAAGTTATAGATGACCAACCCATAAAATTTGGATGACTCCAATTCCCAAAATCAATCAACATCGAATAATAAGATGAATCGTGAGGTGTATCATCAATTAAGTCAAGATATACATAACTATCATTCAGAGCATATTCCCCATACCAACGATTTAAACCATTCTCAAAATCATCTATCAACAATACCGTGCTATCACCACGAGTGATGATTATATCATCCAATACAATTCGACCATATTGATCGTACGCACCAAAGATCTCAGGCTCAAAAGAAATCTGTATTGAATCACAATCAATGGTTGTATCCGGATCTTCTTGAAAGGGGAGAAATGTCCATATGGGAATGGAATAGTGGTACCAACCAGAGTCAGGAGGAATGACTTTGACAAAAGACCTGTCGAATATATTTCCATATTCCCACATACTAACAATAACAGTGTTATCAATGTTTAAAGTTCCTAATTCCTGGTTATTAATCATTGCCCCAACCAATTTCATTTCGGGACCAACACCATCAGGGTAATATGTTAATCCGACACCGTATGCGTAATCCCAACCACCTATAAAAGTGGAGCCATAACGTTTAACAAGAGTCACAGCGTTAAAAATCCGTGTAAAAGATTCATCTTCTAACCAAAAACCAGTCCCCCATTCGTACGGTAATAGATCGAAATCAATGTAACCATTATTTATAAACACTCGATCTTGTATATCCTGATGAAGTTCATAGTTTTGAAACTCGAGAATCATATGGTTCAGATTATGCGATAAATTACTCTCTGACCATTTGTAAGATTGAAATTGGGCTATCGAATCTTGTGAGATTACATTATAAACCCGTTCTATACTCCAAAGATGTGCATCTACCAGGTCAGTTATTACATCCCATTTCCAGGTATTCCTAATTTGTAGAGGAATATAGTTCCACAAGTTTGATAAGTATTTAGCTTTTAACCACAGCCCAACTGTGTCAGGGATAGTAGGATACAGAGAATCTGGAGCCTCTATGGTAACATAAAAGGAAATATTTGTCTGCCCGTCTCTCTGATACCCGAAATTCAGACTGTGGTTGCTATAATCCGGGGTGTTAGCTGACAAGGAATCCCAAACCTGAGTAGAGTTTATTGGTTGGATGGAATACGATGCTGAATCTTCAAAAGTCTCCCAAGCATTGGATGGAAAATGAATGTTATCTATCAACCATTCAGAGGAATCTGCATATAGAATAGAACTACCTTCATTTATAGCTAGGATTGCTTCTGTAACCCATACTCCTATATCGATGTCTAGAAGATTATAAGGAATCCGGTACTCCCGCCAATTTGTATCGGCAGGGACGTAGAAGTGATTAATATATCCATGAAATGCAAATTCAAGGGGTTGCGAATGAATTATAGAAGAAACTAATAATAGCAGAATTATTTTTATCACTTCAACACCACCATTTTCCGGGTTTGAATAAAACCGCTCGCCTCAATTCGATAGAAATACAACCCCGACGCCAGGGTCGAAGCATCAAAATATAGCCGGTAAATTCCCGCTGGCTGGACCTGATCGACCAGATCGCGCACGGCCTGCCCGGCCAGATTATAGACGGTGATTTTTACCGGTGCTTCGATCGGCAGGTGATATTCGATCGTGGTGACCGGGTTAAAGGGATTGGGATAGTTTTGGTGGAGTGCAAATTGACCCGGATTCATAGCTGTAACATCGCCCCAAACCGTAAGAATATTATAATCAATCAATGAATATCTGGAGAACGCATAAAACAGGTAATCCCTTTGCACAAGGCCTACTCCAGGAGCAAACCACTCATCATATGAATAATCCATCGCGAAGAAATGATTTAAGCGAATACAATTGTAAAATGTGCCAGCATTTGTCGCAATAGTATCCGTTTTAGTGACGAGAGTAATTATACCCAAGCCATTGTCGTACCAAGGTTCAGGAGCCATCCAAGAATTTCCTGCTTCCGCCGAGAAATCGTAGAGAAGGTACTCTGTTGGATTGGTATACGCCCAGGTCTGATCACCTAAAGTTCTTAATAATACTACTCCTTGTTCATTGCCTCGAAACCTGTCATATTGATAATAATTTACTCCATTAATCATTTGAGTATCGATAATCGATTCTCTGATAGTATCGTGGTATGAAGATGCTAACTCCCAATGATTGCCAATTCTCAAGGGCAAATAATTATAAATAGTTGTATAACTAATCCAGATCTTGATCTTTGTCGAATCAAATAAAAATGGATTGTTCATATCCCAGGGATTATTTGATGAATATGGTCTGAATAAACCATAATAGGTTCCTGTTGGTAATGGAGTATAAGAACCATAACTAGTCGTAAATGTAGACACAATACTATCAAAAGGAAAAATAGCTACCGTATCAACCGATGGCATAGCAAAGTCCCAAGCATCCCAGGTATTCCCAATAGAATCTACCATCATCCATCTTCCAATCGTGCTACTGATAGTTATTATTTGTATGGTGTTGGGCGATGGATTTTTTATGACCATAAACCAATCGATTGTAGGTCGTATCCCATAAGTTTCTGAGTCAGTTGAGATATAGAATTCCATTTCTGCTTGATTTAATTGGCAGTATCCAATAGTTAAAAAAAATGAAATTGAGATAAGTTTTTTCCTCATCTCAAAACCAACATTTTCTTTATTACCTGCCTATCTGGTGTCTCTAATCGATATAAATAAATCCCAGATGCCAATTGCCCGGCATCAAACCGCACCCGATGTACTCCTGCAGCCACAACACCATCAATACGTGTCGTAGCTTCCCGCCCAAGGATATCATATACCCTTAAGATAATAGGGCTGGATACTGGCACGGAATAACTGATGGTAGTCACCGGATTGAAGGGATTGGGGTAGTTTTGGTGGAGCACAAAATCGTGTGGAAGCTGAGAGGGATTAACTATCGTTCCGACGATTTTTCGATTCATTAAATAGACATTGTCGATTTCCCAGGTAGCATAACTGCCATCGTTATTTGGGTTCCTCCACCAGAAGCGAATTTGTACACTATCGGCGCCCATAACCAGATTGGTAATGTCAAATATTTGGTAACCATAACCATTTATTGCACACTCGGTCCCGGCTGTATCGCTACGGTGGTAGACCGGTAGCCATGTCTGGCCGCCGTCAATCGTGATATCAACAAAAGCGTGGACCGGATAATTGTTTGCCCCATCGGTTCCGGCAATTCGGTCATCCCACTCGAGCGTGACGATTTCCATATTGGAAAGGTAATACCACGGTGAAAACAGCAATTCGTTTTGCGGCCGGGGCGGAGCAGAAATATCCCTGTACAATGTGTCATTTTTTACACCCTGCTGGTGACGTATACTACTATTTACGTCGTCATTCCAATTTTCCAACAATGTCCAAGTACTAATGTACTCAGCGATTTCATTGTGTGTACTGTCAATAACTGACCACCCGCCGGTTGAGGCATTGGCCGGATACCAGGTACCATTATTGATAAACTGTGAACCGTCGGCTAAAAAGGTCGGGTAGTTGGTAAAGCTACTGTCCTGGAACGATTCCCAGCCAAACGCATTATCTGGATTTGGGTAAGCGAAAAATGACCGGCCAATTGGGTAGTCATATGTGGGATCCTGCCAACAGTGGCTTGTTAATATAACAAAAAACCTTTGCCGATCACCGGTTACAGTCCATGATTCGAAACTAATCTCTTTATTGGAATATGGCTCTAAATCGTAGGTCGTGTCTATTTCTGCATAAATTTCTGTTTGGCTGGAATCAAATATTGTCAATGTGGTTTCTACTGTATCAGCGGGTAAATAACCAGAGTTTCCAATCACACCTGAAAGCAGAATTTCATCACCTTTATTAATGAATATTTTTTCTCCTAGAACACTATAAGCAAGATACAAAGCTCGGATACTGACGGGATCAGGAAGTGTAATGTGACCAGGCAAATATTGAGCTTCATAACCTTCTGCACCAATACCAGACCAGAAAATGTCGATATTAGTGGAAGAAGGATCATATATTATATCCGGGGCGATATCAGGTAATGCATCGCCGTCTTGAGTCATCCAATGTCTCACCCGCCAAAACATTGAGTCCGGATCTTGTCCTGAATAACTGGTCGCATTCCCAAGCATTAACAAAACGATATCCCCGCCAGACCTTCCATTCGTACTGGCGACAACATAGACTACATTATTTTCATCGTCCACATCAGCGTTAGGCAAATATAAATCATCACTGTTATCTATATTTAAGAATGGAAAATTATCATTGGTGAGATAAACGGCACCCTCAACGCCCGCTTCATTACCTGTATTATTTAAGGTTCCAAAATCGGTAGCACTGGTGTCATTGATGGGAGGTTCCCAAGTTCCAAAAAGAAAATCTCCGGGCTTATTGTCCAGGAAATAATAACCCCGGTTATTGGCATCGAACACCAATTCCGGCATACCCCAGGTCTGTTCCAGCTCAGTCATGAGCTGTAATGGTGGGTTTGGCCCCCACGTTCCGGCTGCTGATTTGTAATATACATGGTATGGTGTTTTGTCACCGAAGGTATCAGGATCCCCATCACCGGAAAAGATGATATGTGGATCATTGTTGCGATCTAAAATGATTGTACCTTGAAATATCACATTACTGGCGACACTAATAGAATCACCACCGGCAGTTATTCCATTAGCACCAGTAAAAATTAAATCTTCAAGGTCGACAATATCGGTTAAGTCTGCGCAAGTATACAGGATTGTGCTGGTATCTTTTGTGACGCAAATATGCAAAATTTGGTCGTCACCGATTGTGAGCGTCCCCCAGGCCAATTCTTCATCCGGCCGCCCCAGTTTAGTACCTAGGTTCAAATAAGTTGACCAGGTTTCCCCGTTGTCGGTAGAACGAGTAATTCCGGTTTTGTATGTTTCACCTGGATTCACACGATAAAATGGCATCATGTATAAATAGCCTGATACGGGGTCGATGGCCATTTTGGCCATGAGGGCACGATCAACAATAAAGCCAACTGAGTCCATGGGATTTATCGGATCGGTCCAACGTAAACCTAATGAATCAAGGGATCGGGAATAATAATGAGAAAAGAATGATGAATCTTCCCAGGTAACATGTAAAAGTCCGTTAAAATCCCGAACTGCCTGACGCCCGCCGTAGTGAAAGGCCCGTGGCATGGCCGGACCGAGTGTTATTCCTCCGGGTTTGCTATGGTTAGGTTTATGCTCAGTTGGAACTGGATCAAGGACCGGTAGTACGAGCTGTTCCTGGGCATAAATAATCGCGACAGTTACAAATACCGACACAGACGCCAGTATTCGAATATTTAATAGATATTTATTCATAGAGCCTCCGTCGGCAATTTATAGTAAAAATCACTGGAAAGCAAGATTGCCGGTAGCGGCAACCAACTGATAATTAAATAGTTTTCGACTTCCTAATAAACAGCCTTATTTCAATACCACTATTTTCCGGGTTTGAACAAAACCGGCCGCCCCGGTTGCCTGGGGATTGTGAACTTCAATTCGATAGAAATACAAGCCTGATGCCAGGGTCGAAGCATCAAAATTCAGCTGGTGAATTCCCGCCGGCCGGACCCCATCGACCAGAACAATCACTTCCTGCCCAACCAGATTATAGACGGTGATTTTTACCGGTGTTTCGTAGGGCAGGTGGTATTCGATCGTGGTGACTGGATTGAATGGATTGGGGTAATTCTGAGCTAATTTGAATACGGTTGGCATTGTACCGGTAAGATCGTTTACTGCCACAGTGATCACTGAATCAACTGTGAAAATAACATCATCGATATACCAGCCGTCGCTGACATCGGCGGCGTCGGATTTAAGCACAAAGCGCAGTTGCAGATTATCATTCCCGTCGCCGCAATAATCAGTGAGGTTGACCGCTGCCTGCGACCAGTTATAAGCCGGCATTCCGGAATAGGCGGCCACCGTGTGCCAGTCCTCCGTGTTTTGCCGAATCTGTACCAGTCCGCTGTCGCCGGCGTAAAACTGGTAGATCTGGTAAAAGGACAGGGAAGCCGAACTATGGCCAGACAGATCAAAGGTTCGGAGACAGGTCAGCGAGTTAAAACTGTTATTGGCGTAGTAGCCGGTGGGGCTGTCGGTGATGGCCAGGTCACCGGAATGAGCCCAGAAGTAGGGCTGCCAGCCACCGCTCAGGTTCCATTTGACGGTACCGAATTCAAAGCCTTCGATGAAGGCAACCTGCTGGGAATAGATATTGATTCCGACCGGAATCGTGGCAGCGAAATAATCGTTGATATAGAATTTTAATTCAATCGCCGCCGTGTGCAAATCGGCCGACGCATCAACTTTGATACGGTAACTATTCAAACTGTTAGAACCAATTTCATCAAAGGCCAGTGATCCGAAATTGCCGCTGCTGTCAATTATGGTAACCGATTCATCACGGGATACCAGAAGGGCTGTGATATTGTCGGTTTCGTAAGCGATATTTTTTATGTTAATGATCAGTTCCACCGTCTCCCCCGGCTCGGCGTTACCATCACCATCCCCGCCAATGGCGTCGTTAATTGTGTAATCGATAATTGCAAAAGGTATAAACTCGACCGAGTTGTGCTGATCCAGAATCAGATTACCGGGATCGATTACCACTGCTGTGGGCCGATCGTGCAGGACCAATTGAAAGCCACGGGCCGCCTGGTCCATTCGGATTTTAATCAGACTGTCGCCGCCGCTAAGACTAAAGAGAATTTCCATCGGCATGTCGAACAGCAGGGAATCCGCCCGGGTCTGGTGTACGAAGCCGGTCACAGCGAAAGTTTCAGTGGCAACTGAATCGACGGTCCAGGCATATTCGTAAATCGGGTAGCCGGGACCGTAAATCCATTGCTGGAAAAACCAGTCCAGGTTTTCATCGGTCACTGCTTCGACCTGAGCCTGAAAATCGGCGGTAGTGGCATTACTGAAGGCGTAGGTTTGCCCATACTGATCCAAAGTCGCGTAAAATAAACTGTCACCAATTAGGTGGCGCAGCATGTGCAGCACAATTCCACCCTTTTCATAGGAATGTACGCCCCACATCCATTCCGGATCATAGATGGGAAAATCACCTTCGCCGCCGATCCCTGAAAAATAGGTGCTCATCATGGTTCTCATATAGCTGTCATAAGTCTCGCGATCGTAGAAATGCTCAAAAAACAGGGCTTCTGAATAGGTGGCAAAACCCTCGTTTAACCAGATATCACGCCAGTCGCCCACTGTGACCCAATCGCCCCACCACATATGGGCTAGTTCATGGGTAATCAGACCGTCCCGGCCGTGGCTCGGACCAATTACTCCACCGGGATAGCTGATCAGGGTCTGGTGTTCCATGGCGCCTTTAGCGGTGGCGGCATAACCGACCTTGTCAAAAACGTAGGGGCCGAATAGTTCGCTGTATATATCGATCATGGCCGGCAAATGCTCAAAATGAATCAGGGCATCGACCGAATCCTGGGGCCAGACGTAAAGCACTACCGGCAGGGTGTCGCCCAGGGTCTGTTCCAGCACGACATAATCGTACATTGCCAGGGCTACCAGATAGGTGGCGGTTTGGTGATTCTCGATCCAGTGGTAGGTCACGGTCGAATCCTGGGAATCCGGCGTCACGCTTTCCAGGATTCCGATCGAAGCAATCGTTTTTCCTAGCGGACCGGTTAGGGACAGATCAAAGCTGGCCTTATCCCACGGTTCATCGTGGCAGGGAATCCAGTGACGCATCATGGACACGTACTGGGCGTTGATACCTACCCCCAGATTGTAGGCGTTGCCATCATGAAAATAAAATCCACCCCAACTATCATTACCCGGTTCGGGAATGGGGTGGCCGTGATAACCAATCACAATATGAATTGTTTCATCAATGTTAATGGCAGCGTTTAAATCGATGTGAATCAGATTATTGGATTGATTAAAAGTTAATCGAACGCCATCGGTAATTACACTGTCAACCGTGAGGGCCACCAGGTTCAGATCAAAGGCCGATAGGCCGTCCGCCAGACTTCGAATATCAATTTCAACCAGGCCGCTGAGTTGCTCATTGGCAGGGTCGATATCAAGTAGCAGGGAATAATGCAGAACATCGATCGAATCATTGCCGGCGGTCTGATATGACAAGATCGATATGGCTTGCGAGGTTTTACCCAGGGCTTGAGTTTTGCAATAATAACTAGCCCGGGTTTCGGAAATATCGCCTGATAAGTCCTGCGCCGGAGCAACCGAATAGCAGACCAGAATAAACAATAAAATATGGCGCCTCATTGCAATGTCCTCGTTATTTAATGCCGGATAAATGTACAAAAACTATTGTTATCGGAACCGCTAAATTCCGGGTGAACTGACTGTTAAAAAAAGGCCACCGGAAATTGCCGATGGCCTTTTTTAATGTCAATGAAGACCGCGCCTTATTTCAGCAGGATCATTTTCCGGGTGTTGGCGAAACCGGCCGCCCCGATTGCATCGGGATTGTGAATTTCAATCCGATAGAAATACAGGCCGGATGCCATGGTTGAAGCATCGAAATTGAGCTTATGAATTCCGGCGGGCCGGACCTGATTGACCAGCACACTGACAGCCTGCCCGGCTAAATTGTAGATGGTGATTTTTACCGGTGTTTCGTAGGGCAGGTGGTATTCGATCGTGGTGATCGGATTGAACGGATTGGGGTAATTATCTAGTTGAATCAAAGATTCTTTCATCAGGCTCGGGCTGTCTGTAATTGTGGCTAGATTGCTATCACTCTTTACAATAACTGCTCGTAGTGTTATATCTGAAACAGGTCCAACCCAGCAAGGTGCACAGGGAACTGCTTGGATCTTATAAGCAAACGTATGTCCCGAAGCACTTGTATCGGTCGAAAAATGTGTTAAAAAGTTCGCAGAACCGGTTACCCAAAAATCTCCCAAAAGATTTTGCATTGATTCATAAGACGACACATCAACTGAATACCAGTGTGGGTGCTGTGCAGTCGTATCATTGAAAATGACAGGGTAATTGTTTAAGACCGATCCTGGGAATTCATCTTCCCCATCGGCAGCGCTTATCTCAAAATTCATCCAATATGGATAAGCTTCAGGGGTAAGGAAACCAATTTCAATAATATTATATTGGGACCAATTTGTATCGGGTGAAAAGCGAACGCCCAAATTCGACACGCTACCTATGACAATTATATAGTCAAGAGGACAATCTTCATTATAATAGATTAAGGTATCAAAATCCTGACAAAACGCTGTTACAGGTAAAGAAAACACCAAGACAAACACCAAACTTAATTTACATTTAAACACTTTTGAGCTTTTCCCCATCTTTATTATTATTAAACAAACAAATGTTATTATACACAGCGAAAGGATATAACAAAATTTTTAAAATGTCAAGTGATTGAATAAAATGGTAACTGAAAATACTGAACAATATGCATTTTATATCTTGGGCAAAACCACTGGTTGGTAGATAAAAAGGCCACCGGAATTTCCCGATGGCCTTTATCAATATCGATGGAGATCGCTCTCATTTCAGTAGGATCATTTTGCGGGTCTGCGAAAAACCGGCCGTCCCGGTTGCCTGGGGATTGTGAACTTCAATTCGATAGAAATACATGCCGGATGCCAGGTTAGTGGCGTCGAAATGGAGCTTGTGAATTCCGGCGGGCCGGACCTCATTGATCAGCTCGCCCACTACCTGCCCGGCCAGGTTATACAGCGTGATCCGTACTTCCGCCTCCACCGGCAGATGGTATTCAATCGTCGTGACCGGATTGAAGGGGTTGGGGTAATTTTGTTGCAGGGCAAAGTTGCGGGGCAGGTGTTCACCCGTCGCTGCGATTGCCAGCAGTGTGCTATCGACGTACATCATGATATCGTCAATATACCAGCCGTCGCCAGTACCTGAAGTATCGGAGACCAGCCGGTAGCGCAGGTGCAAGTCGGTTTCACCGATGAAATTGTTTAAAGACACGATGGCGTTTTCCCAGACATAATTATTGGTTCCGGTCCAGGCCTGGGTCACCGACCAGTTCTGGCCGTCCAGCGATGTTTCCAGATTGGCGGAATCACCGGCTCCGAGGGCAAAAATATGCCAGAAACTCAGGTAGGCTTCGGAACGGGTCGACAGGTTGTAAACAGTCTTGTCTTCCAGGGTGTATTCCGAATTGTCGGCATAGTAACCGGTGGGACTTTCGGTGATGGCTGAGTCGCCGGAATGAGCCCAGATATAAGGTTCCCAACCCTGGTTGATGATCCAGTTGTCGATGCCGGCCTCAAAGCCGTCGATATCCAACTGACCGACGATGTTGAATTGAGCCGTGGTCGATTCGGTGCGATTGGCTGCCTCCGATACATCCTCGGCGGAGATGAAGTAGCCTATCACGTCATTGTTGGCCAGGGTCTGGCCGAAATCGATTTCACCGCTGTAGATGGAGCCCGATTCCTGAGTTAGCAAAGTACTGTCAAAAGCGCCCGCATTCAACTGGAAATGGACGAAGGCCGCCGCCGCATCGACACCGATATTGTCGGTAAGCCGGGCGCTGATGGCATATTTTCCGGAATTATCGATGGTGGCTGGTAATTCACTGACATCGGTGATAACCGGAAGCACGTCATCAGGACCAACATCATAGCTGTGAATCGTTAGCGGAGCCCCGGCGGGGCTGGTCAAGAGATAGCCGTTCTCGGCCTGAGCGTAGATGAAATAGTAAACCGTTGCGCCGGCGGTCTGGGCCGGAATCGTACCACTGTAAATTCCAGGAGATGATTCGATCATTGGTTCAATATTGAAGGGCACTAAACCATCCAGCGACCAGTAGATCGCCATGGAATCGGGATCGGTTTCACTAACCACCGCAGCAGAGACGATGCGGGCTTCGGTGGTACCTTCGGTGTCGGTCAACGGGGTGTGATTGATATTAAATTCATTTAGCCACTGCAATACGCGACCCATTATGGTAACCCGGGAATCGTAATCGGTAATTGCTTCGAAACCGAAACCGAAATTGACTATTTTGCTGGCGCCGGACCACAGCGTGGCGCCTACATCACCGGAATTGTATTCGAATACCGCTTTGGCACCGGTTAGAGGAGCGATGATACTGGGATACTGGTTTTCGCTGCTTCGTCCCGGCTGGGAAATCGTAAAATTTAGCCCGTCGCCGATGGCATTACCGCTGATGCCGCTGACCAGCAGTGAGGCTTCGCCGGCGGGAGAGGCGTCGTCGGCGATATACTGGGAGTGGAGGTGCGTTTCATACCAGGTTTTGGAAAGACCGTTAGAGCGGGAATATTCATTGGGAAAGTCAGTAATAATGTCGCACATATCCCAGCCGATATCCTGCCCGGATAGAAACAGGTTACCACCATCATCCAGGAAGGTGCCCAGGGCTGAGCGATCGGCGCTATCCAGGGACGGGAAGGTCCATTCACAGAGCCAGACAATCGTGCCGAATTGATCTATTGCTGTGGTCGGGGCGCCCAATTCCATATGGGGCCAGTAGGCGTAGGGTACACCCAGTGCGTCGAGTGATTCAAAGAAGAAACCTTCCACATTATTGGCACCGTCATCATCATCAACCAGCAGTACCGGCGCCTGGCCGATTACTTTTCCGAATTCGAAGGTCTCGGAATAACCGCCGTCGCCGGTGATTGCCAGGGTAAATTGTGCCCGGTGCGGGATCGAGGTTCCGGCAATCTGAAAGCGGAATGGATCCAGGGCGTTATTCAGCGAGTCTAACGGTTCAACTGTGCCGAAACTGGCGTCGTCATCAATGATGGTTATAGCATAATCGTCCGAATCCAGGGTAATATTCAGATTGGTAACTTGGTCACCTAAAAATTTATTTTCAACAGTAATGATCAGTTCGACTGTTTCGCCCGGTTCGGCGACTCCGTCACCGTCACCGTTGTTGACATCGGAAATTGCCGGTTCGAAGGTCAGGTTAGGGGCGCCTACACCGGAAGCGGTGAGCGCCTGATACAGGTTCATCCGGCCATAGCCCAGTTGCCCGACAAAATCCGGATTGGAAGCATCGATATTGTCGGCGGCCGAGGTCAGGCGGATCAGGATTTCGTGATTGGTTTCGTCCGGGAATTGATTTAACAGCAGGGCAACACCACCGGCCACCATCGGGGTGGACATTGAAGTTCCGCCGATAGAACCATAAGTATTGCCGGGAAAAGTGCTTAAAATACTGCTGCCTGGGGCGCAGATATCGACCCAGGTACCGAAATTTGAGAAAGAAGTCAGGTTGTCGCTGACGGTTTGCGTGGCTGCTACTGCTACGGCATGTTCGTAGGCGGCCGGGAAATGCAGATCGTTGACTGCATCATTTCCAGCGGCGGCAATTACGATTACACCATTGTCCCAGGCGTAATCGATGATGTCTTCTTCAAAATTGCTGAAACCGCCACCACCCCAGCTTAAACTGACGATGTCGGCGCCGTTGTCAACGGCGTAAACGATGCCGTGGTAACCCCAGGGAATACTGCCGTTACCGGTGGTGGTGGTATAGCCAACCCGAACGGGCATAATTGTCGTGTACCAGCCAGTGCCGGCCACGCCGATATTATTGTTGGTAACTGCG
>SDBU01005318.1_pt1 | contig 15454 bp, 11 predicted proteins | sample 2277071 | NCBI WGS metagenome assembly SDBU01 (sample SAMN10397929, study PRJNA504765) | marine sediment metagenome | isolation source: marine sediment core GS08_GC12, 126 cmbsf | place: Arctic Ocean: Gakkel Ridge, Loki's castle | collected 2008
GCGCCATATATGTAAATACCCCCTACCCGGTCTTCAGGGGATTCGATTTCGGGGAATCTCGTTGAAAAATTGCCCCGTATCCGGTTCCGTATCCGGCAAACGGTGCGGTATGCTACAATCCGTATGCTACACCGGGGGTTATTTGCGGTTCTTTGCGGTTGTTTGCGGGTCAGGGCTGAACAGGCAAGTTGCCCCTGCAAAGACAAATCCCCGACGAGAGAATCACTTCTCGACGGGGAAGAGAATGTCGGGGCGATAGGATTTGAACCTACGACCCCCTGCTCCCAAAGCAGGTGCGCTACCGGACTGCGCCACGCCCCGTGACGGTCTGGCAATTCGGGGTGAGCGATGGGACTTGAACCCACGGCCTCCTGGGCCACAACCAGGTGCTCTAACCTGCTGAGCTACGCCCACCATGCTCGCCAGGCTTGACTCGAACTGACCGTCCCAGCCGCTCGGCTGCCGCGAAATTACCGCCCACCCCGTCGGCAGTCAAGGTCATTTGGGCTTGAGTTGTTGAGGTACCAGCGGTTAAGTTCCTCTAGTGAAAGTGTTCCACAAGTATATCCTCCGCCAGCATGTGGCGCCGTTTCTGATGGCCCTGCTGGTACTCCTGTTTGTGCTGCTCACTAACTTCCTGTTGCGGGCCATCGACCGTTTCCTGGGCAAGGGGCTGGGGTTTGGGGTGATAGTGGAATACGTGGGGCTGAATATGGCCTGGATACTGGCCCTGGCAGCGCCCATGGCCGTCCTGGTGGCCACTTTGATGGTCTTTGGGCGGATGTCACATGATAATGAGATCACGGCCTTGCGGACGGCAGGGCTGAGCTACACCTCGATCATGGCGCCCGCAATCGCGTTCGGCATCCTGGTATGCTTGTTCCTGGTGTTCTTTCATAACCAGGTGCTCCCCAAGGCCAACCATCGGGCCCGCCTGCTCTCTTCCGATATCAGTCGTAAGCGGCCGGACCTTGGTTTTCAGGTCGGCATATTCGAACAGGATCTGCCCTCCTACAGTATGATCGTGCGCGGTCAGGAGGGATCCAGATTCACTGATATTCTGATCTACAGCAAAGATAACCGTACCAGCCAGGTGACTATCTTCGCCGATCGAGGTACCATGCAGACCATTGATGATGCGATCTTGCTGAACCTCGAGGACGGTGAGATTCATGAATTGACCCTCCCCGACTATGATGAATATCGCCGGCTGAAGTTTACCAAGCACCGAATTGTAATCCCGGTGGATAACCTGTATCTCGAGCGCCGGGAGAGTACACAGCGGGGCGATCGCGAGATGGACATAAGCATGATGCAGGAGAAGATCGAGGGCTACATTGATAAGGTAGCGGCGGTAAAGACCCGCATCGCACACCGGATTACATCACAGACACCCTACCACCTGACCGGCGACACATCCCAGGCGGCAATCACGGCCCTGCTGTCCAAGTGGCAGCAGGCCATTGCCGACAGCGCCCAACTACCCACAGGCGAATCAGCCAGACTGGCACGCCGGGCGCACAACCTGGAGCGGGGACTGACGGGTGACTATAGCCTCCTCAGGAGCTACCACAGGGGGATCAATCGCTATAAGGTGGAGATATATAAGAAGTTTGCCATCCCATTCGCCTGTATAGTATTTATCATCGTGGGCGCCCCGATAGGGATCAGGGCCCGCCGCGGCGGTTTTGCTGTGGCCTCAGCCTTGAGCCTGGGTTTCTTCGTCATCTATTGGGCCTTGCTGATCGCCGGAGAGGAGCTGGCAGACCGGGGACTGGTGGCACCCTTTCTGGCTATGTGGGCGGCCAATATTCTGCTGACTATCATTGGACTGCTCCTCATCTGGCAGATCCAAAACGAACATCGCTTCTGGCGACTGGACATACTGGATTTGTTCCGCAAGCGAAACACTGTTGAGGCCGATGATACCGCCTTACAACAATCCTAGACCGGTGATTACCGCCGGCCCGGCACCCTCGGCGGATGTGGTGGGTAATGTGACAATCGGCGATGAGGCCGCGGAATGATCCCTTACGAGTTGATCCGCAAGAAGCAGGGGGGCGCGGTCCATACGCCCGAAGAGATCCGCTGGCTGCTGGAGGCTTTCACCCGTGGCGAGCTGCCCGATTACCAGATGGCCGCCTGGCTGATGGCGGTCTACTTTCAGGGGATGGAACCTGGTGAGCGGCAGGTCTTGGTGGAGGCCATGATCGATTCGGGACGGCGCCTCGATTTCTCGCACCTAGACGGCTACGTGGCCGACAAGCACAGTACCGGCGGCGTGGGAGACAAGGTTTCCCTGGTGCTGGGGCCGCTGGTGGCAGCCTGCGGTGTATATGTGCCCATGCTTTCAGGCCGGGGGCTGGGCCATACCGGCGGGACCCTCGACAAACTGGATGCCATCCCGGGCTTCAGGACCAGCCTGGACCTGGAGACCTTCCAGCGCCACGTGGCGGAGGTCGGCATCTGCATCATGGGCCAGACCGATAACATCTGCCCGGCCGACAAGCGGCTGTATGCCCTGCGGGACGTGACTGCCACGGTGGGCTCAGTGCCGCTGATCGCCGGCAGCATCATGAGCAAGAAGATCGCCGAGGGCATCCAGGGATTGGTGCTGGACGTAAAGTGGGGCAGCGGGGCCTTCATGAACGACTTGCCGGCGGCGCGTGAACTGGCCCAGGTACTGGTGGAGACCGGCGCGGCCTTTGGCGTGGACACCGTGGCCCACATCAGCGACATGAACCAGCCGTTGGGCCGCTCGGCAGGGGTATGGTGCGAGGTGCGGGAAGCGGTGGCGGCGTTGGAGGGTGATGGTCCGGCGGACCTGGTGGAGCTGAGCATCTTCCTGGCGAGTGAGGTGCTGCGTCTGGCGGGCCGGGACGATCCCCAGCGGGAGGTGCAGGATGCGCTGGCTTCCGGCCGGGCCAGAGAGAAGCTCAACGAGATGGTGGCTGCCCAGGGCGGGGACCCGGCGGCGTTGGCCGACACCCGCTTGTACCGCCCGGCGGTAACCGTTGCGCTCCAGGCGCCTCGTTCCGGCTACCTGTCGGCCGTGGATACCTACCATTGCGGGATGGCCCTGATCACCGCCGGAGCCGGCCGCCAAGCCAAGTCCGATATGCTCGACCCTTCCGCCGGCTTCGATCTGGATGTGCGCCTGGGCGACCATGTTAAGGCCGGAGATGAGATCGGCCGCTGCTACGGGTCGCGGGACGACCGGGTTCAGGCTGCCACCAAGGAGCTGCTGGCGACCCTGGCCTTCAGCGACCAGCCGCTGGAGCCGCCCCCCTTGATCGTGGAGTAACCGATACCGCACTGTTTATGGGTCACGATAGGGTCTATTTGGGGTACCTTCAGGATAACGATAGGCCCTCAAAATGATCACCAAAGGACCACTAAAGGATCACTAAAGGATCACCCCTACCGACGGGGGAGGTGAACCCAAGGGGGAAATGCAAAATGAAAAGTGCAAAATGGGCGGAATTTGAGCATAAGGCATTAAGAATGAAGAGGTTAATATCTGTTAGATACCGGGACAGGAACCTCTCCCCTTCGCTTCGCGAAGCCCCTCTCCGCATGCGGAGAGGGGACGACCGTAGGACGGGGGTGAGGTTTCTTCCCTCAGCCCATCCGACAAACTCCCCCGCCGATGGCGGGGTCCCCCCGCCCCGCTTTCTGCGGGATTAGGTACTTACAGCGGGGTTCAGGACTCGATTTTCAAAGAGCGGGGGAATATAAGGGATTTTAGGAGCGCTGTCGTTCGCTTGGTGCGCGAAGAAGCTGTCAGCGGGCAGTGAGCAGCCATCAGCAAGAGAGATTCCTCACTACATTCGGAATGACAAGGCGCCAGGGTGCTGTCGCTCGCCTGGTGCGCGGAAGAGCAGAATAGCCGCTAAGTACGCAAAGTGACGCCCCCCCACCCTGGAACTCTTCAGATAAATTCCTTTATCGGAAATGGTGATCCGGATTTCACCGTAATCGTATTGTTTTCTGACCAGAATATTTTTTTGCAACTCTGTTTCCTGTAACCTCAAATTCAATATTTCTTATTGGATTTTGGATTATCTCAATTTCAATTGCATCAAAATCTGTTGTAATCTGGGATATAATATATAAATAGTACTTATCGTCATACTTTTTCGCAGCATCATATTCAATTGGTGTTATCGATATTTTGCCTTTTCCCCCACTAAAACTTTTCACCTCAATGAAACGGTCAATGCAATGAATATCATATCCTATTCCCTTCTGGTTATGAACATCTCTGGGATCCCTCCCTTCCATTTTTTCGTAGGACATAATAATATTTAGAGCATGGGCTTCAGTCTTTAAGGGTGAAGTATTTTTCCTTTGAATGTCAGTAGACTTCACTTCACCTCCCTTTGATACTTTGTGAATCTTTTTACTTCTCTCAACGACACTTCTAGAATATTTATCTCTACCGTTGTCAGGATTTGTGATTACGGTCATATTGGTTAATTCATCAAACGAGCGGTACTCAACCTTAGTTACAGTGTCTTTTACCTCTTTTTCAAAACCTGAAGAAGCAGGTATTTTGATAATCTCTTTTTTATCTATTTTTTTATTCCTATCGGATCTATCTCCCTGTATCCCCTCGAGGAGTACGTGCTTGTCATCCTCTATAACAAAATCGAGTAACTCATCTGGCACTCCAACATTGCGTATGACATCAATTCGATCCTCCTGTGTTTGACATTCTAGCAGTTGCTGAATAACCAGTTTTAAATCTAAAAATCCGAATGGCCAGAATACCCTGAATAATTCATGAGATATTAGTAGAGAACGGTCACTTAAAGGGTTTCCATCATTTATAAGAAAAAGATTTAGACCTTCCTCGTCCTTATGCAAAAAGGCATCGACATTTTTTATCTCGCCCACTTTTGTTTTTGTAGTATTATTTACTAAGTCAAGATGAATGGAATCTACATTAAAAACAGATATCTCCCTTAGATTTTCTAACACCTCTAAACACTCTGACGGCATGCCGGAGTGAGCATACTGCAAATAAGGCTTCAAATGTTCGCCAACAGAAACAATTGACTCGATATCGGAATTTGTATACGGATTCTTATTCTTACACCTGCTTTGGATTGCATATTTATTAGAGATGGCATGAACGCCTGCTTTTTCTAATAAATGTCGTAAAGAATGAGAAGGAGAGACTAAATAGAGTAATTCAGAATCCACAATATTGAACGCATCATATTTGGGATCATCAACATAAAACAAATTCTCAGGAAGATGAAGTTCTTCACTCTTATTGATGTATATTGGCTGGTACAGTACAGAATTTTCAAGTTCATTATCTTGACGGATGACATCGTCTAGATAACGATATATATCATTGATATAACAGATGGCATCATAGTCAAGAGGTTGATTATTCTTCATTTCACCGATCGCAGCAATACATGAATCAATCGAGGGCCGATCTTCAACGCCAAGCAATTCAAAGCATTCTTTCGTTTCCCTGGGGTAATATTCTTCGAGATAAATTCGTCGCTTTCCAAATATATTTGAGTAATCATACCAGAATGCTTGCTCTGGAGACCACCACAAGCAATTTTCTGTCGGGAAAAATATCGATTTATACTTTTTCAGTATCAGTAGGTATTCACTAAGTGATTCGTCACTTAATAGATATGAATAGATTTCAGATAAGATGATTGCATAATTGCTCGGAAATTTATTTTGATTCCATTTCTTTTTGATTTCCTTGAGATAGGCAAATACAATTGCTTTATCAGGTTTTTCTTGGACGCCAATGTCTCTATAAAATGCTTTATAATCAGATTCATAGATAAACCAAGTATTTGGGGGGAGAAGATTCTTATTTTCTTCTGAATATAGAAAATATGCTCTTGGGGTATCTGGTTGAATTCCGTCAACTGAAAGCCAGTTAGTAGTTTGGAGTGCGTACAAGAAAGAACTATTATTTATTGGCCTGGAGCGGCCGGAATAGTAGGACCAATTGAGTAAGGAGGATTTGAACTTATTATAACTCCTCCAATTCGATTTTATAATATGGGTAAAATCATTTAATAATTTTTTCCCTTTTCGGGGTTTACTATTGAATATATCGATAACCTTTTCAAATTCCGGCATGATCCAATCATCCGAGAGTGTATAACCATCATCATTTGCCTCTTCAGGCATCTTATCAATGTATTTCCATGATTGGGCATAGCGCGGAATTTTGGTTTTTCTATTTGGAATCACTCTTGGAATCTTCCACGCTCCCATTTTATTAAAAAATTCGTCCCAGGTAAGTGATTTTTCATTTCTTCCTCTGTAAACCATTTCTGATTTTGAATAACCACGTACATTATAGGAGTTGTAGTAATCTTTAGAGATAAATGGAGTATCATCAATCCAGGAAAATATTTTATGGATATCAGTCCTATTTTTGCTCCTCCCACATATATATGCTTCAGCAGGATGCAAAAAGCCTGTATTCGCTTTCCTACCATTATTCCACCCAACTTTCAGATAGAGTCTTTCACCTAACTCCATATAAAGCTCGCTCTCATCAACCTGTCTTCTGGAACTTTTCTTTTTATTTATCCATGATCTTGCATTCTCACGAATATAGTTGGTTAACACTACAAGTTTTTTAGTGTTGTACTCCAAATAGGTCCCATTTTCGAATTTTGGAAGTATGACATTATTTATTATCTTGTGCGGATCAATAAATTGTGACACATTATATTCGCTTACAAGAAAATTTCTTATCAGTTTTCTTTTTTCATCTATTTTATTCTCACCTTTAGCACGCGCGAGTCTTTTGTGTAAAAAGATTAATTCTCCATCTTCAAATATCTTAGGTAAAACACCAAGATTCTTTTCTTTCGGGTGGTAGGTAACAAGCCTATCTATTTCATTTTCAATGAACGGCGCTACTAATGAGCCATCGTGGCTCAATAAAAAAGGCACCGTCTTAAGTTTTTCATACACGTCTGGTAAATCCCAATTATCATAGGTTTGCCGTTTTAGAGCAAGGTAATAGTAAATATCTATAAACCAATCAGGATTCCTTTTCTTCGTGGGATCATAATTATAAAATAGTTGACTAATATCATCGATATCAACTATTGAAATATCAAAATATTTGAGAACATCATTAACTGAATCTGTGAATTCTGAAATAGAAGCTGGAAATATATCACTCTCGTAAATTGCCCTACAATCATCAATCCCAATTAATTCGTCCAGATCGGCTTCCAGTAATGCACTCTCTCCAACCTGATGCCAATTCCCATCTTTACAATAAACTATATTATTATTCCGCAAATGATCGTGAAAAGGAATGAGGAATTTTTCCTTTAACTCATTATCATAATAGTCATCTGCAACTGGAATCAGGTCGTAGAATAGCCCGAAATACGAATCCTCCTTTTGCAGCTGAATAATTGACTCTGCAGCGTGTTGAGCTAAATTCTTATATAGCCACGTATTCCATCTTGGTTTTGAATCAATATCATTACGCCCAGCATTAGGAATGAAATCAGCCTGTAAAATGAAGGGCAATTGTGCTGGTTTTTCAGTCGGTAGGTAACAGTATAATGGTTCACTCTTGCACTTATTTATACTTTCTACTATTGGCTCCGGAAAGGCCAACACAATTACAGTCTTTTCAATACCTTCTTTTTCCTCAATATTTTCAATAAGTGTACGGTCTGTTACATCGATGGTTTTTCTGAAGACTCTCCAAGTATTCTTCTGTCCTGTTTTGGTATTGCTGACACTTTCAAACGCACGGTCTTTGAATTTTTCATAAGACCATTCGAAAACTTTATCACTCGTTGCATCAATAAAACGGATTTTTTTCAAACTGGACAGAAATAATAGGATTTTTTCATCTACGTCAAATAACCGTCCAGAAAAATCAATTAGATCATCCTTGTACTTCGTCTTGAGTGGCAATACAAATATCGCACCTGATTCCGGTTCGTAATCAAAGGATTCAATGTCAATGATACTCTGTGGCGTAGGATATAGATAATCGTGAATTGTGAAATTATACTTACCGGAGATGATTTGCGGTGATTCTGTAATATGGAAAACCGATTTGAAACCAATACCCATAAACCCAATTTTATTCTTTTTACTCCCTCCACCAATCGAACAGATGGACCTGACATCTTCCTTAGAAAAGACTCTGCCATTGTTTTTCACTATCACCTTATTGCTATCTAAATATACTGTTAGTTCATCAGCATACTCATCCTCGGCATTCTGAATTAACTCCAATACAAAATGAACATCATCTTTGTATATCTTCGTACTTAGTAGTTCAACTGCTTTCTTTAGGTCTAGAGAATCTCTATGCTTTTCCTTCTCAGCCAGTACCTCAAATACAGATTCTTCATCAAATTCGTATTTTGAATGTGCTAATTCAGTAATCCTGGTCATCATTGCTTGCTACGCCTCTGGCGGGAGAGTAGACGCCCCATTGGCTCTGTTTTCATATTTGATAGAACATTCTGTAACTCTTTCAGATAAAATCCATTATCGGAAATTGGATTAAGCCCAAGAGCCTCGAGCCCAATAACTCTCCTTTTCGAGACATTCCCCGCACCGTCCCAAGTCTATACATACAAAAGCCCTGGGAGTGTCTCAGATGTAGATATCCACCACATAACTAACTCTCTATCGCTAGTACCGAAGGAAAGTTAACGGAGAAGTTATGTAAAAGGCTAGGAAATGTGGGGGGGGAGCTGAAGAAGTGGCAGTAGCAGTAGCAGTGGCAGTAGCAGTGGCAGTAGCAATAGCAGTAGCAGTTGGCAGTCAGGAGAATAGTTGCCCGGCTCTTGAACTAGAAACTAGAAACCCGTAACCAGTTAATGAAACCAGCTGATAGTTCCTACTTCCCCTCCCACTCGGGCGGCCGCTGCTCACCAAAGGCCCGCAAGCCCTCCTCACGATCGACGGTATCTATCAGGCTGTCGTAGGCCGCTCCCTCGATCTCCAGCGCACGCGATAGGGGCTGCTCACGGCCTTGTATCACGGCCCATTTAGCGGCGCGCAGGGCTAAGGGGGCCTGCTTTGCGATCACTTGGGCCAGATCGTCGGTCGCGGCGGTCAGTTCCCCGGCGGTAACCACCCGGTTGGCGATCCCCAGCTCCAGGCACTCGGGACCGTCAAGCACTTTAGCGGTGGCGATCAGTTCCAGGGCCTTGGCGGAGCCCACCAGCCGCGGCAGGCGCTGGGTGCCACCACCACCGGGGATGATCCCCAGGGTGGTCTCGGTGAAGCCGAAGCGGACATCGGCGGCCATCACCCGTAGGTCGCAGGCCAGGGCCAGCTCGGCCCCACCCCCCAGGGCAGTACCATTCACGGCGGCGATGGTGATTTGTGGCAGGCGGGCCAGGGCATCGAAGCAGTCCCGGATGGCGGTGACTACTTGGGAAACCTCGTCCGGCGGTATAGTCTGACGTTCCTTCAGGTCGGCCCCGGCGCTAAAGTGCTCCAGACCCGAGCGGAAGACTATCACGCTGGTATCGTCGTCCTTAGCCAGGGTAGCGGCCAGACCAACCAGCTCGGCCACCAAGGCCTTGGAAAGGGCGTTCACCGGCGGGCTAGAAAGTGTGACGGTGGCGATGCGGCCGGAGCGCTCGAGGTGGGTGTGATTCGGGGAAAAGTTATTCATTGTTCAGCTCACCGGGAACAAGAGAATTAGCACGCCTGCTTGGAGCTATTGCCCCAAGTGGGCACAGGAAATGTGGCGGCGTTAGGTACGCAACAAAGAGTAATCAGGCATACAGCAAACGGCCTTTGGGTTCAGGGATGGAGCGTCCCAGCACCTGGGCGGTTTCGATCCATTCCCGGATGATCACCTCCACATTGGCCAATGCTTTTTGGTAAGTGGCACCATCCGCCTTGCAACCGGGTAATTCAGGCACCTCCGCTACAAACGCCTGGTCATCATCACTCCAAAAGATAATGATTTCATATTTACTCATCACTCATCACTCCCAATTTGTATTGTGTCACAAGGTTTCTGATCTGCTTTACCTGGTAGGGCTTGGCGTTATTTCCCTTTGGTTGAATGTTTATGATCTCTTCAACCTGATCTCTTGTGAATATATGATGGCTTCCACGTCTTCTCTCATTAAAACCAAGCCGTTTCAAGAACCAGCGCAAATCCTCGAACCTAATGTTGTGATCAGCCGTGCCGCTGAGAATTTGAAGGTAAAGTTTTTCGTATTTCCCCACGGCATCAATCTACAAAGCATATTGGAGCATCGCAAACAGGCAAAAGAGTTGCGATCCGGCGCTCATTGAAGTCATTGACCATCTCACAGAGCATTCACCGGCGGGCTTGAAAGTGTGACGGTGGCGATGCGGCCGGAGCGCTCGAGGTGGGTGTGATCGGCGCTCATTCCCGCTGCAGCACCGCCTTATACCCGTACTGGATGATATCGGCGGCGTTGTCCTCCTTAAGGCGGCGGAAGACCAGTTCCAGCGGCGCGCCCACGGCCAGCTCTTCAGGGTCGCAATCAGCCACCTGGCAGGTCAGGCGCACCCCACCCTCCAATTCCACGATGCCCACAACATACGGCGTTTCCAGGTCATACTCGGGCGGGGCGACGTGAATGACGGTCCAGGTGAGCAGTGTGCCCTGCCGGGGCAGGGTGGCCGCCTCGAACTCCCGGGAGCCGCAGCCGTCGCACACCAGGCGGGGCGGGAAGTGCAGCTTCCCGCAACCGGTGCATTTGCCAGCTTCCAGGCGGTAGCGCTGGGGCACTTCGCGAATATACTGGGCTGATTTCATGCCGCCCCCTCCAGGATATGCACCGTGCAGCTGGCGCCGGTGCCGCCCATGTTCTGGGCCAAGGCGATGCGGGTCCCCTCGACCTGCCGTTTACCGGCCGCCCCCCGCAGTTGGGTTGTCAATTCAACCACCTGGGCCACTCCCGAAGCGCCCACCGGGTGGCCCTTGGCCTTGAGGCCGCCGCTGGTGTTGATCGGCAGCCGGCCGCCCAGGGTGGTCTCCCCCGCCTCCACCATGGCCGCAGCTTTGCCCGGCTCAGCGAAACCAAGGGCTTCCATGGCGCACAGCTCGGCGATGGTGAAGCAGTCGTGGACTTCAGCGACATCAATGTTCTCAGGGCTGACACCGGCCTGCTCATAGGCCAACTCCCCCGCCCGTTGCACCGCGCCTAAGTGGGTCAGGTCCTGGCGACTGTGCAGGGCAAGGGTATCTGAGGCCTGGGCCGAGGCCGCTATTTTGACGGCCGGATGCCCCTTGAGGCTACCGGCCACCTCCGCCGAGGCCAGGATCACCGCGGCGGCGCCGTCAGTCACCGGTGAGCAGTCCAGCAGCCGCAGTGGATCGGCGACCTGGGAGGAATTGAGCACCTGCTCGATGGTGATCTCAAAGGGATATTGGGCCTTGGGGTTCAGGGCACCGTGCTTGTGGTTCTTCACCGCCACCCGGGCCAACTGCTCACTGGTAGTCCCGTAGCGGTGCATATGCGCCCGGGCAATCAGGGCATAGAGCCCCGGAAAGGTGATCCCCTGGTAGGCCTCGTATTCCTGGTCGGAGGCGGTGGCCAGGGCCGAAGTCACGTCAGCGCCGTCATTCATTTTCTCGACACCGCCGGCCAGCACCACCTCACTGACGCCGGAGGCTACTTCCAGGTAAGCCTGGCGCACCGCCATGCCCCCGGAGGCACAGGCCGATTCCACCCTGGTGGCGGGGATGGGCGTGCGGCCCAGATAATCGGCCATCAGGGCGCCGATGTGCTCCTGCCCGACGAACAGGCCGCTGGTCATGCACCCCACGTACATGGAATCCAACCGGTCTACGGCGGCGTCTTCGATGGCGGCCAGGGCGGCTTCCACGTACAGGTCCCGCAAGGACCGGTCCCACAATTCCCCGAAAGGGGTCATACCGGTACCGATAACAAACACATCTCTCATAGTCAGCCCCTGCTCAAATCCAAAGTTTATCAATTCGGCGAATTGAAGATAATCTTGCGCCGGAACTTGGCGTATTGACCGTAGTCCAGGTAGCGCCGGTTGCGCTCCAGCAGCGTCCTGATCTTGGGCGCCTTGTCCTGGAGCGGTGGTAAATGATCGGTGGCCTGGAAAACGAAGGCGTCGCTGCCGGCCCCCGAGCCGAAGGAGACCAACAGGATCAGGTCGCCGGGATGGGCTACGTCCAGGATTGCCGCCAGACCGGTGGGCGAGGAGCCGGAGTAGGTATTACCCATGGTGGTGACCAGAAATCCTTGATCCATCTGTTCGCGCTTAAAGCCCAGGGTCTTGGCCGCCTTGAGCGGGAACTTGCCGTTGGGCATGTGGAACACGGCGTGGGCGAAGTCCGCCGGCTGATGGCCGGTTTGCTCCAGTATGCCCCGGGCCGCACTCAACACATGGCGGAAATAGGCCGGTTCGCCGGTGAACCGCCCGGCATGCTGGGGATAATGCTCCAACTCCTTGCGCCAGAAATCGGGGGTATCCGAAGTGTAGGAGTAGGTGGCCTGTATCTCCGCCACCACGTTTTCGGCCCCCATGATGAAAGCCGCCCCACCGGCGGAGGCGGTATATTCCAGGGCGTCGCCGGGCGCACCCTGGGAGGTGTCGGCGCCGATCCCCAGGGCATATTTCATCTGGCCGGCCTTGACGTGAGAATAGGCCACGAACATGGCCTCAGTGCCGGCCTTGCAGGCGAACTCGTAGTCGGCCACATGGACATGGGGACCGATACCCAAGGCATCGATCAGCACCGTGCCGCTGGGCTTGACCGCGTAGGGGTGAGACTCGGAGCCGATGTACACGGCGCCGATTTCATCGGGGGCGATGCCCGCCCGCTCAATGGCGTCGCGGGCGGCCGCCACGGAAATGGTGATGGTGTCCTCATCCAGCCCCGGTACGGTCTTTTCCTCCAGGATCAGACCTTTGCGCACACTCTCGGGGTCGCCGCCCCATTGACGGGCGATGGTCTCGGCCTTGATCCGGTAACAGGGCACGTAGGCGCCCCAACCGACGATACCAACCATTAGTATTGTCTCCTTTCAGCCATAGCCATCAAAGTTACATTTGGCATTTCAAATATTCACTATCAGTGTCACGGAATTCTCAATTACGGAGCCGCAAATACGGCAGACGACAAACTAGAGGGATCCGGAAACCTGCGTGCCGCTGTAGCGGCGGCCCTTCCAGCCAACCTTGTAAAAATTGCCCAGCAGGCCGAATACTGTCACATAGAGGGGGTAAATCAGGCCGGTTAGTACAAACGTCCCCGGACGAACCCTGCCCGGCACCCGCGCCAGGTAGGTGTAAACCAGCAGCGCTTCCACCGCCATTTTGACCACCGGGATTGTCAACCAGTGCCATTGGTGGGTCAACGCCAGCATGACCAGCGAAAATAATGCGCCCACGTTAACCAGATAAAGCAGGGGCAACAGGACTTTGAACCGTGGGCTGGTGGGGATACTGTAATAGGTCCGGCCCTTGGAGGCATGCCTCAGGCGCTGGCGGAGGAAGGCCCGCCAGCCAACCGGTGGGGAGCTGGGTACGGTGGCACTTAGCGCCAGGGCAAACTTGATCCCCCAACCCGCCCCGGCGATCTTATGCAACAGCAGGTCATCGTCGCCGGAGACCAGGTGCTGCACTCCGCTGAAGCCACCCACATCCTCAAAAGCCCGCTTACGGTACGCCAGGTTCCGGCCGGTGCAGGTCAGGGCCAAGCCGTTGGAGGCGCCCCCCGCCGCCAGCGCGTCCAGGGAGATGCTGTCTAGGAACAACGCCTCGTACCACCGGCCCAGCCAGGAAGTCATCACCGGTGCCGGACCCATCACCAACCCCAGGGCGGGATCATCAAAGCAACCGGCCATGGTCTCAACCCACTGGCTACCGGGAAGGCAATCGGCGTCGGTGGCCACGATAATCTCCCCGCGGGAGGCCTTAATCGCTGTGGTCAGCGCCCATTTCTTGGGGCTCCACCCAGCAGGCACTTCCGCCACCTGGAGCGGCACCAGGTTCTGCATTCTGGTGGTATGTTGGGAGAGTATGGAATAGGTATCGTCGGTACTGCCGTCGTCGACCACAATCAGTTCCAGCCGGTCGGTCGGGTAGCTTTGGGTACGGAGAGAGTTCAGCAGTCCCGGGAGGTTCTCCGCTTCATTGCGGGCGGCCACTATTACGCTCACGAAGGGCTGGCTGGTGCTTGGTGCCAACGGCTCGAGCCGCTGCACCCCGCGCCACAGCCAAAGGATGAACAGGGCATACAGGAGGGCAATGGTCAGGACAAGGGCAAACATAGTATCAGGGGCTGAATTAGATTGGGTAACTTACACCTGCAGCACGCCAAACCGGGGCGCGGGCATTTTGGCCTGGTGGCCGCACAGCTCCAGGCAGCGGTTGAGGTCCACGGGTTAGCGAAGCAACCTTTCCTGCAATAACGATTGCATATCCCGGCGGCCATCCAGAACACAGTGGACATACACCTCTTTCCCTACGATCTGGTAGATGACCCGATAAGGTTTGTAATGCACTTCGCGGTAATCCAGAACACTGATGAATTCCAACTCCGGGGGAATATGCCCGCGTTTAGGGAGCGCTTCCAGAGAATTGCAGAGCTCCTGAAGTTTCTTAACGACCCGATCGGCTTTGGCAAGGGACTCCGACCAGGCTATGTGGCGGTAGATATCAAATAGGTCGTCTTCGGCATCGGCGACGATAAAGACCGTGTATTTCACACCTGCTGGTGGGCCTTGATCCGCTCGCCAAGATCATCAAAGGCTACTCCGACAGTCTTGAATTTCCCTTCCCTTATGCTCTGGCTACTCTGCGCCAGCATCTTTAGAAGGGCCAAGCTCTCCTGGGTGCGCTCGTAGGTGCGTACATCCTGCACCACCACCTTGGCCTCGCCCCGCTGGGTGATGATCAGCGTCTTCTGGTGGTCCGTGATCTCCTTGAACAGCTCCGCCGCGTGGGCTTTTAAGTAGCTGATGGGCTTGATGGATTCGCTGGGCTTCATATTCTTTCCTCAGAACTGACCTGAATATAGACCATATTTAGGTCTAATACAAGGCATAATGTCCCTGTTGCTGCAATAGTCTCCATCACCGCTACCGGTAGGGACTTGTAGGGCCGCATCGCCATACGCCCCTACATGGGTACGGGACAGATTTATCACACCTGCAGCACCCCGAACCGGGGCGCGGGCATTTTGGTCTGGTGGTCGCATAGCTCCAGGCAGCGGATCAGCACCTGCCGGGTGTCATCGGGCATGATGATCTCATCCACCCACAGGCGGGCGGCAGTTCAGACCTCAACCAGTTCTGCGGTGGTTGCGGTTGGGGGTATGGGCTCGCCATCTGCTTGCATACTCTGTAAGTGCAGTTCGATGGCCTCCCGTATCAGTTTGAGCGTTTCCTCCCTGGTATCGCCTACGGCAACGCAACCCGGCAGGTCGGGAACA
>SDBU01005319.1_pt1 | contig 15449 bp, 13 predicted proteins | sample 2277071 | NCBI WGS metagenome assembly SDBU01 (sample SAMN10397929, study PRJNA504765) | marine sediment metagenome | isolation source: marine sediment core GS08_GC12, 126 cmbsf | place: Arctic Ocean: Gakkel Ridge, Loki's castle | collected 2008
ACCCATTACTATGTAGAAAAAGAGTATGCATCCATTGATGAAGGGATGAAAGCACCTGAAACTGAAGGTATACGAGTTGTTGCGAAACAAGTACGGGCACTAGGAGCAGAAAATATGATTATAGATACGGACTTTGGACGTTATTCATTATCTACACCTGTGGAAGGTCTGCGTCAGTTTATATCATTGTTGTTAGATATGGGAATTTCAGAAGAAGAGGTTAGAACTATGGTAAAAACCAACCCTGAGAAGGTTTTAGGTCTTAAGCCATCTCATTTTTCCGCCTTTTTGGGAGATGAATAGAGCCTTAAAAAATTATCACAGGCTGCGAAAAATACCAGAATAAAGATTACAAATATCGTATCTTATGTCGGTGGAGGGGCAAACAGTTAAATTTGTAACCAAACAATGCAGGCTAACTGATTTGACTTAAGGATAAGAAGAATTATATTAATAAGTTTTTATATTGTCGATGACTTGTAATACTTAACATTGGTATTAATTGTTTGGGAGTACCTATACTAAATAACGAAGGTAAATCGATTGCCGGTGTCAGTGTTACAGGACCTTCATCACGTTTTAATCTATCCGAAATAAAAAAACTAAAAAATACTTTAATAAATATATCAAGAGATATCTCTCATTAATTAAATATGGAAGGATCTATTTAATAAAAAAGTAAGAAGAAATATTTCATAAAGGAGGTTTAAAATATATGTTTTTACATGAATATGAACTAATTAAAGCGGGTAGTATACTCGTAAAAGAACTTTTCAAATTAAAACCAGACGAGACTTTTGTTATAACGGCGGACACGGAAAGTGACTCCCGTGTTGTAGATGCTACTGCTAGTGCTGCATTTACTATAGGAGCAAAACCATTAGTAATATGGTTAGCATCCCCATTAGGTGAAGGTAAAGCCGCGGATCCTATGTTGCCAGTTAAGGCACTAACCGCAGTCCTGAAAGAAGCGGATGCTTGGGTGGAATTTAATAAGTATTTCTTGCAAAATTCAACACCTTATAATATTGCAATGAAAGAGAATAAAAAACTCAGATTTTTAGGACTTGATGGGATGAATGCTGCTATGATGAAAAGATGTATTGGTCGTGTTAATTACCCAGTTTTAAGAAATTTCCTTGAAAAAATAACAGAAATAACCAGAGACGCTAAATATGTTCGTATGACTACAGCTCTTGGTACAGATGTAGAGTTTGAAAATGCCAAAACACAAGATGGTAAACCCAACCCTAATCATCCTTTCTCTACCAATGCTGGGTATGCTGATACTCCAGGGGTGCACTTTCTTGCTGGTCAAATTGGTTGGGTACCAGATTTTAAATCAATTAACGGAACGATTGTCTTTGATGGTTCACTTGTAGAAATGTGTGGGATACTTAAAGATCCAGTCTCTTTGACGATTGAAGAAGGTGAGATTATTAAAATCGAAGGTGGAAGGCAGGCAATGGAATTTGAAGATTGGACGAAAAGTTTTAACCATCCACAGATGTTCAAGTTAGCTCATGCTACTTATGGTTTTCACCCAGGAGCAATGCTGACAGGGATCGGGGTAGAAGATGAGAGGATCTGGGGATGTACTGTATGGGGTATGGGTGCTGTTGATGCAAGTTTTCTCAATCCAGGCGGTATATCAGCACCATCTCATTCCGACGGAATATGTCTAAATACATCTGTTTGGTTGGATGGAAAACAGATTATGGAAAAAGGAAAAATGGTAAAGCCAGACCTTGCAAAACTTGCAAAGGAACTTGGTAAGAGTTAAATAATTGGATTTTTAGTATAAATCTAAGAAGATTTTACTTTATTGTTGCATAAATCTGGAACTTAATTAATAAGGCGAAGTAAATGATTTGCATCTTTATAAGACATTAACGGTTTTATAGCAATTAATACTCAACTTTTTATGAGACAGGATCTATTAAAAGTGAATCGAAGATAAGGAATGTAAATAAATGATTAAAAAAGGTTTGGTGAAGATATTTTGTGACTTAGTGAGGATAGATAGTGAATCAGGAGAGGAAGAAAACTTTATTGCCCATCTCCAGGATGTTCTCATAAAGAATTTTAAAGCAGAGTGTTTCATTGATAAATATGGTAATTTAATTAGTAAGATCCCAGCTAAGAAATCAGATCAAACAGAACCTGTTCTTTTCGGCGTTCACGCTGATACGGTAAAACCTGGTAAAAATATAGTTCCAATTTATAGAAATGGAATTATATATTCAAAAGGAGAAACTGTTTTAGGGGCAGATGACAAGGCTGGTATTGCAGAGCTATTTGAAGCCATTAGAACGGCTGAGCGATATCCTCCTTTAGAGATTGTAGTTTCAAAAGAAGAAGAAGTTGGTCTTCTGGGCTCGAAGAATCTTGATAGCAAGCTTCTTACTTCTAAAATTGGATTCGTGGTCGATGGTCCTCTAGAGAACATTGTTATTGGAGGACCATCCTATATGGCTATCGATGTAAAAATAATAGGAAAGGCAGCTCACGCAGGTACAGAACCAGAAAAAGGTATATCATCAATTAAAGTCGCATCATGTTCTATTGCTGAGTTGAAAGAAGGTTGGGTTGATAATGAGAGCAGCATTAACGTTGGCATCATATGGGGAGGAGAAGCTCTCAATGTTGTTCCAGAGAAAACGAGTGTAAAGATCGAATGTCGAAGCAAATCTCATAAGAAATGTCTCGATCATAGTAATCTAATAAAAAATGTATTTCTTACCAATGCTAACGCGAAAGGTGCTCAAGCAGAGGTTAAAATGGAATTACTTGCAAAAGCTTACCGAATTTCAGAAAGTGCTAAAGTAGTGAAAATAGCCAAAAAAGCAATAAACCGTGTAGGTATCTCTCCAAATGTTTGCATCGAATCTGGGATAAGTGATGCTTTAAACTATAATAAAAAAGGTATAGAAACAGTAGCCATAGGCTCTGGAGGTAAAGCGGAACATACTAAGGAGGAAAATATATCTGTAGCAGATATGGTGAAAGCGATAGATATAATTCATTATATCTTTGATGAATTAAGTTAAAAGGAATAATAATTAGATCCTTAGAGACGATTATTATGTGGAAAAGAGGGAGAATAGTAGAGCCAAGACTTACAAAGGAGGTGATATAGAATAGTAGAGCCAAGACTTACAAAGGAGGTGATATAAAATAAATAAATTTTCTCTAGAATAAAAAATATTAAATTTAGGAGGATAATAATGAAGTTATTTTGGAAAATAACGTTAATCTTAACTATTTTGTTTTGTTCAATGATGATTGTGTTATCAGTTAATGCAGCCAGTGAGACAGAGAGAGTGCTCAGACAAGAGTTCGGCTTTCCTGCTTATATCGATCCTATAACAGGATATAATCATGTATGTAGAGTCACAATAGCAAATGTATATGACCCACTTGTTTTTCCTGACAACAAAGGAATACCTCAACCTTGGGTGGCAAAGAGTTGGGATATTTCACCAGATGGATTAACTTACACCTTCTCATTACGTGATGACATTAAATTCCACGACGGTGCAGGATTATCGGCAGAGGATATTAAATTTACTGTGGATCGAGCACTAATTATGAATTCAGGTGTTGCTTTTCTGTTTTCTTCAATTAAAAGTGTTGAGGTTATCGATAAATATACAGTCGCCTTCCATTTAAAGAATCTAGATGGAACTCTTCTCTCAAAGTTGATGAGTTTGTTTATTTTAAACAAAGATTTAGTTATGGCAAATATTGATAACAAGGAAAAAGAGTTCGGTGGTATGGGAGATTACGGACAAAAATATCTCCTTCATCATGATGCCGGCTCGGGACCCTATATAATAGAGGAGATTGACGTAGGAGATCGTCTTCTTATGGTTAAAAATCAAAATTATTGGAAGAAGATCGCTGTTGAGGCACCTGATGTAGTCAAATGGAATAATGTGTCACCAGAAGTAATGCTGAAAACACTATTTGTAAATAGAGAAATAGATATTTCCTCTGAGGATATGTCAACCGAGACACACGAATTCTTAGATAAAGTAGAGGGGATAGATTTACAAGATTTTCAACTGGGAATAGAAGTATATTTTTTGTTAAATGCTAGCAAAACCCCTACCGATGATATTCATTTTCGAAAAGCAATGGCTTGGGCTTTTGATTACGATAGTATAAGTAAAATATATCCTAGACTCCCCCAAGCAGTAGGTCCGGTTCCTCAAGAAATCTTTGGCCATGATCCAACGGTTTTTCAATATTACAGAGATTTAGATAAAGCAAAGGAAGAGCTAAAACAATCAAAGTATTATGGGAAGCTAGATCAATATCCAGTTATTGTTCAATATGGCTTTGATGTTCCCAGATTTGTTAAGTTAGCTCTCCTGCTGAAGTCTAATATGGAAGATATTGGGATATCAGTTAAACTAGAGCCGTTACCTTGGAGCACTGAGATCGAGAATGCTTCAAAATTGGAAACGAGTCCAAATGTTCATATAGTATGGGTAGGAGTCGATTATCCAGAGGCTGGATCTATTCTTGATGTGTTGTACTCGACAGCAACTCAAAGTACAGTTATGAATAATCATTGGTTAAATATGCCTGAACTTGATGCAATGATTAATGATGCTACTACGACTACCGATAGGGAGGAAAGACGTAAAAAATATTCTAAGATACAACACTTCGTTTCAGATTTAACAGTGGATATATATTTGACTGATTATCACCAAACAGCCGTCTATGCATCAGCATATATAGATTTACCTCAGACTGTAGGAGAAGGTATACCAATGTCGACCTACAAATGGTATCTTCCTCATATTAAAATCTATCCTGAGAAATTAGAGGAATTGATGAAGAAAAAATAAGACTAGGGAGGAATAATGGGGAGGCTAAATAGACCTCCCCAATATTTTTAATGAAAATAATAAAATTCTTAGTAAAACGTGTATTATTGGGAGTATTGGTGTTAGTAGGATTGAGTATAATAATATTTACGTTGTTTCAAATTATGCCAGGCCAGCCAGAAAAAATGGTTTTAGGGGCAAGAGCTTCCGACGAGGCCTTGCAGAGGTTAAGAGAGACAATGCACCTTGATGATCCTCTTTATTTACGATACTATTACTGGGCTAAGGGTGTTTTACATGGCGATCTTGGGTATTCATTATTCTCTCGCCGCTTGGTCGCTGATGACATTAGGGAATATTTACCGGCTAGCCTGGAGCTTGTCCTCTATGCTTCAATTTTTATGGGGATTGGAGGACTTATATTTGGCGTCTTATCTGGCTGGTATTACAACACGTGGATAGATAATATATTGCGGATAATTTCCTATATAGGAGTTTGCCTCCCTCCTTTTGTGGTAGCCATTTTTTTAGTTCTAGTTTTTTGCTACTTAACCAGCATCTTCCCAACCATGGGAAGACTTAGTTCTAGTGTACAACCTCCGCCATCAATAACAAAACTAATTACTATTGATGCATTAATTACGGGTAACTTTCCCGCATTTTTTTCTGCTATGAAACACCTTTTATTACCTTCAATAAGTTTAGCGTTAGGAGGATTGGCTACGGAGGCTAGACTCACTCGAACAAGTATAGTTGATAATTTAAATAAAGATTTCATTGCGAATGCAAAAGCATGTGGGATTCCTGAAAAATTAATTATGTTCAAATATATTTTAAAGCCATCAATAATTCCAACTTTAGCTGTATTTGGAGCAGACTCCGCTTGCATCATAGGTAATAGTTTTTTAGTTGAGTCAATCTTCCATTGGCCTGGTTTATCACGGTATGCGATGAATGCAATGTTGAGACAGGATCTGAATGCTATATCATCTACAGTCTTAGTATATGGAGTGATTTTTGTCATTTTTAATTTAATAGTAGATTTAATTGTCAGTTTTCTCGATCCTACTATTATATACGAAAGGGGCCAGTAGAGTGCAAGAAAAATATATTTATAGGAAGCCAAGAATACGAGAAAATATTCAAAGAATGTGGTACAAATTTTCACGGAATAGACTTTCTATTATAGGGCTAATACTTGTTTGTGCTATTATATTTATTGCTGTTTTTGCTTCCCAAATATCTCTTCACCCTGAATCAGCAGGTAGTTATGTTAACTTTGATGAAGCAAGCCAACCCCCAAGCATTAAACATCCATTTGGAACAGATACAATTGGACGTGACGTATTAACACGAGTATTCTTTGGTTTTAGGGCCTCTTTATTGATAAGTGTAATGGTTTTATCAATCTCTCCTTTTGTAGGAGCAATATTAGGAATGGTTGCTGGATATTTCTACGGTACTTGGTTAGATTCTTTAATTATGCGATTTACTGATATTATGATTGCTCTTCCGCCTCTAATTTTGGCTTTATCAATAAGTGCTGTGTTAACTCCTAATATATATAATACTATGTTAGCTATCACGGCAGTATGGTGGACCTTCTACACTAGAATGTTGTATGGAATCACCGCTTCAATTAAAAGTAAGAACTATATTATTGCATTGCAGTTAAATGGCGCAAGTAATATTCATATTATTTTAAAAGAAATCTTACCCAATTGTATTGGACAGATTTTCACGAAGATAAGCCTGGATATAGGTTGGGTTATCTTAACTGCGTCAGCCTTGAGTTACTTAGGACTAGGTATTCCGCCCCCGACCCCTGATTTGGGAAGCATGGTCGCTGAAGGTACCACATTTCTACCAGAGCTATGGTGGATATCAGTATTTCCTTCTCTTGCAATTGTCTTGTGTGTCTTGTCCTTTAACCTTTTAGGAGATGGGCTTCGAGATATGCTGGGATGGGAGGAGGGATTATAATGTCTTCACTACTTCTTGAGATTAAAGATTTACACGTAGGTTTTAACGTTTTTGAAGGTACGCTTAAGGTCTTGGATGGTGTGAATTTAACCATTCGTCGTGGTGAGAAGGTAAGCTTAATTGGTGAGATGGGGTGTGGAAAGACAACTCTAATGAAAAGCATACTGAGGTTACTTCCTATGCCTCCGGCGGTGATTTCTAAGGGAGAAATATTATTTAATGGAAAAGATATACTTAAAATAAGCAAAAAAGAACTCAGAGAAATTAGGAGAAATAAAATATCAATGATATTCGAAGACCCAATATCAGCCCTTAACCCAGTTTTTACAATAGGTACTCAACTAAAAGATGCTTTGAGATTCTCAACGAATTTGGCTAAAGATGGGCATGATCCTAGGAAACGTATAATACAGATATTGAAGGAAGTTTCAATGCCAGATCCTGAAAGAATATTAAAGAATTACCCTTTCCAGCTCTCTGGAGGCATGCGCCAGAGAATTTGTATCGCGATGGCTTTAGGAGTTTCTAAAGATCTGGTTATTGCTGACGAACCCGATACATCGCTTGACGTAACAATAAAAGATCAAATCCTACGATTATTAAACGAATTAGTAGAAAAAAGAAATACATCGACTATATTGATAACCCACACATTAGGGGCAATTAAATATATGGCGGATAAAGTCTATGTTATGTACGCGGGATCCATTATGGAAGAGGCAAGAACAGAGGAATTTTTTCACAGCCCTTTACACCCTTATTCTCAGGATTTACTAGATTCTGTTCCTAAATTAACTGGCGAGGGAATAGGAGAAGGAATTGTGGGTAGTATTATTGATTATATCAATCCACCGAGAGGTTGCAGATTTCATCCAAGATGTAAGCGTACGATGCCAATATGTAAAGAAGAAAAACCTCCCTTCTATAAGGAAAATAAAGATCATGGGGTTGCATGTTTTCTATTTCAAAGATTCTAGGAGGAGATTTTGTTGATGGATCATTTATTGACTATAAATAATTTAAAAGTATATTTTCCTACAAATTATGGAATCGTTAGAGCAGTGGATAAAGTTAGTCTTTTCATAAAAAAGGGTGAAATATTAGGGCTTGTGGGCGAGTCAGGCTCGGGGAAAAGTACAGTAGCTTTTACTATAGCTGGTTTGTATAGCCCAACAAGTGGGAAGATTGAATATCTCGGTGAAGATATTGGTGTATTAAGTAAAAAACGTTCTCTCAGATTGAAAAAGGAAATTCAAATTGTTTTTCAGGATCCTGGTACTTCTATAAATCCTAAAAGGAATATAAAACAAATTTTAGAATTACCTCTGAAAATACACAACCAAAACAAAGATTATAATAATAATGATTATTTGGGGAGAATTGTAGAGTTACTTGAAATGGTCCAATTATCATCAGGCTATTTGTATAAATACCCATCAATGTTAGGTGGCGGAGAAAAACAGATGGTAGCAATCGCTAGAGTTTTAGCTTCAAATCCTTCTTTAGTATTGTTAGATGAACCTACCTCAGCCCTCGATGTCTCAATACAGGCAAAAATCATTAATATGCTGATACAACTTCAAAAAAAATATTATTTTTCGTACCTATTTATTAGTCATGATTTGAGTTTAATGAGGAACGTAGCATCACGAGTTGCCATAATGTACCTGGGAAAAATCTGTGAGATTGCACCAACTCCCGAATTTTTTAAGACTCCGCTCCATCCTTATACTCAGATGTTACTCTCCTCTATTCATGTAATTTCTGATGAAGAAGAAGCTCTAAAACCTAATAAGATAATCCCTAAAGGAGAGATTCCAAGTCCTGTAAATATTCCATCTGGCTGTGCATTTCATTTGCGTTGCCATAAAAAAATGGATATTTGTGCGCGGGAGGATCCGAGCATAGTTGAAGTTTATAAGGGGCATACTGTCAGATGTCACCTTTATACAAAATAGTTTCTTAAAACTTACACTCAAATAATTTTTTGGGGAAGGAGATATTATGGGAATAGAAAAAGACAGAGACGCAAGATATAAAACATGGAGACACCCTATGCCGGAGTTTCCAGAAGATTTTTATAATACTCTTTATAGTAAAAAGGCCTTATTTAAAAAAGCAGATGAGGATATAATCGATTTGGAAACAAGAGGGAAGGCCTTTCTTGTAAAAAAAGGGCAGACAGTAAGAATTGTGCAGTTAGAGCAGGCACAAGTCGTAGATTTTTGTATTTGGAATGCTAATGACCCTCGTGAAAGATTCTGGAATGATTATACACTCTGCCGTGAAACTTTTTTTATTAGTAAATTCAGTCGTCTTTGGAGTAATATGCCTCGCTTTAGACCGCTTATGACAGTTTTAGAAGATACGGTGGAAACGGTTAAAACTTATCCCAGCTCAAAACATCACTACTGCTTCGGATCTCACTGTAACCCTTCCTTTTGGTATTATGCTTTAGGGAGAAATCCAAATCACCCTTTTGTGACAAAATGGAACTGTTGGTGCAATTTATGCCGGGCTATAAAACCTTTCGGGCTGACATACAGAGACTTACATGACAATATCAATCTTTTCCAAAAAACTCATTTTAATCCTGACGGTTCACATCCTGTTGAACCCAGTGACGCTAAAAAAGGTGACTATGTTGAGTTTTATGCAGAGATAGATGTTCTTATAGCTGCTTCCATCTGTCCTAGCGGTACAGGGACTTACCATTGGAGTGAAGCAGAGAAAGATGTGGTGTCTCCTGTTGGTGTAGAAATTTATGATACTGGCGTTGAGCCTTTAGTTCATGAAATGCCTTTTAATGAAGGTTTTTTATGTCTGGATTATGATACCCTAAAAAGGAAATAGTAATAAGAGTTTCTTGGAATATAGTTTTAAAGGAGAAAAGAAAAGATGGGAAAATGGGAAAAAAAATTACCCGGAGATTTTGGGGTAAAAATGATAAAACGATTTGGCTCTATTTTGTGTATTGATTCGCATACCGGGGGAGAGCCTACAAGGACTGTAATTAGTGGTTTGCCTGAAATTAAAGGGAACACAATATCAGAAAAATCTGATTATTTTAAAAATAATCTTGATAAATACCGTTCTTTGTTAACAATGGAACCTCGAGCTCATAAACAGATGCACGCTATGGTAGTCTGTCCACCATGTACACCTGATGGCGATTTTGGATTGGTTATTGTCTGTACTCTTGGATATCTGGGTATGTGTGGTCATGGTTTAATTGGTGCGGTTGTCAGTGTTTTAGAAGCAGGAATAATTAAGCCCGTTGAACCCATCACAAAAATAAAAGTCGAAACCCCCTCTGGAATTATGTCGATAGAAGCGGAGTATAAAAATGGAAAGGTAGGGGGAGTTACTTTTAGAAATAACCTTTCGTTTGTTTTTGCTGAAGATGTAAAAATTGATACTCCATCATTTGGAAGTATGCAAGTGGACGTTGCTTATGGTGGTAATTGGTATGTTGTGGTAGATGCTGAAAAATATGGTTTAAAGTTGAATAAAGACAGACTATCAATTATTGGGAGAGCTAATAATGAGGTTCTCTCCGCAGTTAACAAAATCGTAAAACCCGTTCATCCTGAATTAGGGAAACTGGATAAGCTTATTGATCAAGTTGTTTTCTATGGACCTTCCAAAAGGGACGATGCCGATACGATGAACCTAATTACTTCTGAAGCGCTGGGATATGATCGTTCTCCTTGTGGTACCGGAAGCAGCGCCAAAATGGCGGTTTTACATAAGAAGGGTATTCTTAAAACAGGAGAATATTATATACACGAGAGCTGTATAACTGGAGCTATTTTTAAAAGCAGGGTATTAGAAGAAGTCCAGTTAGGTTCTATAAAGGGAATTATTCCCGAGATAACCGGTTTTGCCTATTTGTCGTCGATTAATAATATAATAATGGACGAGAGGGATGAATTGCGATTTGGGTTTAAAATAAATTAGCCAAAAAAGAAAGAGAAAGACGAATTATTTAAAATTAGCAATCTTGTAACAAAAAGAGAATTTGTTAAATTGAGCGTTAGAAGAAAATTTTTTAAAAAATAATATAAAATTTAGAATGAATTGAGAATAAAATGAAAACAATAGGTTTTTTGATTAGCAAAAAAGAAAACGAAAAGAGGAGAGTTTTAATTCCCAATGATTTATTAAATGTTAGGAACACGCCCTATTTATATTTTGAAAAAAATTATGGAGAAGTTTTAGGGTATTCTGATGAGGATTATCGAAAGACAGGAGCAAACATTGTAGATGGAGAAATAATTTACAAGCAAGATATTATATGCAATATCAAAGCTCCTGAACCCGCAGAGCAAACATTATTTTATAAAGGTAAAATATTTTTTGGTATTATTGATGCTATACAAGAGAGAAAAATAATTGATTTTTTGATAAATATGGAGATGACAGCAATTGACTGGGAAGAAATGATTGATAATGGTCGATTTGTATTCTGGCGGAATAATGAAATAGCCGGAGAAGCTGGCGTATTTCATGCATTTTCATATTATGGGAGGTTACCATACGAATGTTCAGTTGCGATTATAGGCAGAGGCAATGCTGGTAGTGCAGTAAATAAGTTATTAGAAAAAATGGGAGCAAAAGTAACTGTATATGATAGAAAAACTGTTCCATCATTAAGGAATGAACTCGACAAATACGATGTTATGGTAAATACGGTTTCATGGGATGTATTTAGAGAAGATCGAATAATTTATAGAAGAGATATAAAAAAAATGAAAAAAGGAGCTATGATTATAGATATTAGCTGTAATAAAAGATTAGAGATAGAAACCAGCCATCCAACTACAATTGCTAATCCTGTCTATTCTGTTGATGGAATATTACATTATGTAGCCAGTTGTACACCTACTATTTTTTGGAAAACCGCAACGGAATCAATAAGTAAAGAAATAATAAAATATGTAGATGATTTAGTAGAAGAAAATGACAATAAGGTTTTGAAAAATGCCACAATTATTAAAAATGGAAAAATATTGGATGAAAAGATAATAAAATTTCAAAAACGATAAGTACAAGTATAAATAATATTTATAAATTAAAAGTAGGGTAGAAAAAACAAAAAATATATATAACAACTAAGACCTAGCAAAAAATAGAAGATTTTATACTGCCCCCATTTATTGGTTTTGGAAAAAATTAGGAACAATAATAAGATATGTGAATAAATTTTAATTAACGGTTTTCTGGAATTTATATCGGTTAGAGATTTCAGAATTTTTAAAACAACTAAAGGAGGAAAGAAAAATGTAAATTTGCTATGTTCATAGAATTTAACTCCAAAAATCATAGAAACCGTATTTAGAGTTACATTTGCATCTTGGAGTTAAATTTGAAAAAGTAAGTAATTTGTAGTGTAAATAATTAGATTATATTAAAAAATTTAAGGAGGTTTAATAATGAAACTGAACTCAATAAAAATTGTAAGTATTTTAACGTTTATTTTGATTTTATCAATGTTAATTTCTATATGTTCTTTTGCTGCTGCAGAACCAATTAAGCTTGTGATGGCTTCTAGCGGCCGTGGGCCGGGCGATCCAATAACAGATTCGGGACAAGCATGGAAGGAAGCAATCGAAGAACAATCGAATGGGGAAATAATTGTAGAGTACTTTGGCCGAAGCGAACTGGGTGGAGAACGAGATATGCTGGAAGGCGTACAGCTGGGAACGATTGACCTATTTCAAATTTCCACAGGTGTAGCTTCGAATCTTGCTCCAGAACTAGATCTGTTCAGCTTACCTTTTTTGTTTCTAAACCGGGAGCAATGCGAAGAAGTAGAATTTGGTCCTATCGGAAAAGAAATTGTTGCCTACGTTGACAAAGTGGAAGGACTTAAAGGACTAATGATTGGTGGTGCGGGTTGGAGAATGCCGATGAACAGAGTTCGACCCATAGAGTCACTGGAGGATTTTAAGGACTTGAAAATGAGAGTTATGGAAGTTCCCATGATGGTTGACGCTTATAAAGCCTTGGATGCTAGACCGGTTCCCATGGCATTTCCCGAACTATATTTGGCTCTGAAGTTAGGAACTGTGGACGGTCAGGAGAATTCGCCTGCAATTTCTTATGCTGGGAGTATGCATGAAGTAGCTAATTATTATACAACTCTTCCGATTTTTGTGGACCTCAGTATCTTTTTAGTGAACGATAAGTTATGGGAAAGCCTTTCACCGGAACATCAAAAGATTATCAGCGACACTGTAATAATTGGAGTCGAAACGATGAATCAGGTATTTGAGGACGAAGATAAAAAAGCACTTGTAGCGATGGAAGAAGCTGGAGTGGAAGTGTACCGAATGCCTATTTCTGAGATGGCTCCATTTGTCGAAGCCACTAATGTGATATGGGAAGAGGCTCTGCCGAAATTCCCAAAAAGGATACAGGAGCTCGCTTTAGAGATAAAGGATATCGGAGAAAAATATAAATAGATAGAATAAAACATTGAAATTATTAAAGGTGGGGGATAAAACCTCACCTTTAATAATTATTAATTCTAATAATCTATCCCAAGTGATAGTTTATAAATTAAAAAATGTCCTATGTATGATAATAATTTATGTATTTAAATAGTAATTAGGAGATGAAATGTGATTATAGGTAAAAAGATTGTTGATAAATTTTTTTATATTGTGAAAGTAACAGAAAAAGTTATGAGTTTCTTATTAGTTGCATTATTACTAATGCTTATACTTTTAATGTCAATGCAAATTACCAATCGCTATCTGCTAAAAAACGCTTTTGTTTGGACAGAAGAACTATGTCGCTATATCTTTATTTGGATTACCTTCATAGGTGCAGGATTGGCACTACGGCGTTCTGAAATGCCCGTAGCCCATTTTTTTCTCGAGTTATTTCCTCCTAAGCTACAGAAGATCTTTAAAATTATTGGACTCTTTGGTGTCATGTTATTTGTCTTTATATTGACTAAATATGGAATTGATCTTATGTTATTAGCAATGAGGAATAATACATTAACTCCAGCTTTGCAAGTTCCCTTTTTTCTTGTATATATTATATTCCCCATAGGGGGAATTACCATGTTCATATTTTCAATTGCTTGTATTATTGAACTAATTACGAAAAAGAGGTAGTTACAAAGAGTAAGTACGTACTGGTTATAATCGGAAAGGAGGTTTTTTTATACTGTTATGTGGATCTCAATTTTATCTTTCCTAATATTTTTAGTATTGGGTATGCCAATTGCCTTTGTGTTAGGACTTACGGGAGTGGTTTTTATCTGGCTAAGTGAGCTAACTTTTGCTCTTGTGCCGCAAAGAATGTTTGTATTTATGGATTCTTTCGTGTTGATAGCAATACCCTGTTATATTCTAGTCGGTGCCTTGATGACCTACGGCGGCCTGACAGAGAGGTTAGTTAAATTCCTTTTAGTATTATTTGGTCATATTCGAGGTGCCCTGGCGATTGTCAATGTTCTTGCCAGTATGGTTTTTGCCGGTATCCAAGGCTCGGCTTTAGCTGACACAGCAGCGATTGGGGGAATCCTGATTCCAATGATGAAAAAGGCTGGATATACTCCGGAAAATTCTGCTGCGATAACGGCCGCTTCTTCAACTATCGGCCCGATTATACCACCGAGCATTTTATTTGTTGTCTATGGGGCAATGACAAAAACATCAATAGGGGCACTGTTCCTGGGTGGTGCAATACCAGGCATATTGGCAGGCGTATCTTTAATTGTCTTTATCGCTATCATAGGAAAAATACAAAACTGGGAAAAAATGCCGGTGCGTGCCTCACTAAAAGAAGTGCTGAGCGGTACAAAAGATGCAATTCTAGCACTCATTGCTCCCATAATTATCATTGGAGGCATTATCTCGGGGTTGGTAACCCCAACTGAATCTGCCATAATAGCCGTAATATATTCTTTTGTCTGTGGGGCATTTATTTTTAAAAAAATCAAGTTGAGGGACCTTCCAAAGATACTGTTGGAATGTGGGATTCTAAGTGGTGGGATTATGCTCCTTGTCGGAATGGCAGGTATTTCTTCATGGGTAATAATCTATTTACAAATTCCCCAAATCATTAGTGAGGCAATTTTGAGTATATCGCAAAATCCGATTCTGATTCTTCTGATGATGAACCTGATTTTGCTGTTTGCTGGAACGTTTCTTGAGCAAATAGCAGCAATTACCATCTTTATGCCGATATTTCTTCCCATAGCTTTGCAAATTGGTATGGACCCGGTTCATTTTGGTGTAGTTTTAGTTTTTAACTTAGTCATTGGTTTGGTCACTCCTCCCGTGGGTGACTGCCTGTACCTCGCGGCCATGATTGCAAAGATTAAATTCGAACGGGTAGCGGTGGCTATTTTTCCATATATCTGTATACTTATTTTTGTGCTATTACTTATCACGTTCTACCCTCCTTTAGTGATGATGTTACCGAGAATGTTACTACAGTGAGCGATTTATTTTTTGCTAGCAAAAAAATTACCCTCATAAAAAGTGGATGTGATGGAAATAATGATGGTTATGACGTGTTAGTGTAAAATTTAATGATGTAGTTAGAAAGAGAAAAGAATAGTAGTAATAGTAGTTTCTTTCTTTTTGCTTCTTTTCCTTTTTT
>SDBU01005321.1_pt1 | contig 15445 bp, 13 predicted proteins | sample 2277071 | NCBI WGS metagenome assembly SDBU01 (sample SAMN10397929, study PRJNA504765) | marine sediment metagenome | isolation source: marine sediment core GS08_GC12, 126 cmbsf | place: Arctic Ocean: Gakkel Ridge, Loki's castle | collected 2008
AAGGTATTCCAGCAGCCTTGATAATGGCTTCGTTCCGAGCCTCACTGATTGCGGAGATTCGTAACAACTACGCCATCCGTACCATATGCGGCAAGGTCAACAACCTGTTGTGTGAATCATTGCAACCGGGCAATTTCGTCACCGCCGTCTATGGCGTGCTGGACTCCAAGAATCACGTCTTCACTTTCGCCAATTGCGGCCACGACCTCCCGGTGCTGCTCCACGGCAACGGCGAGATTGAGTATCTCAAGGAGGGTGGTCAGGTCCTGGGCATCAGCCCGGGCGCCGTCTACGAAGAACGCCCCCTGGTGCTGCAGTCGGGTGACGTGGTAATTTTGTATACCGACGGTGTCACCGAAGTATTTGACAGCGAAGGGGGCGAGTTCGGCGTCAAGCAGTTGATTGCGGTGGTGCATAAGTGTCGGGATCGGACGTCGCAGGAAATCCTGGACATTGTCCACGATGAAGTGAAACGTTTCGCATCACCCGAGCACACGTTCGACGATCTTACCATGATCGTCCTGAAGCGTCTATAACGTCAAAAGTAGGGAAGGTCACGCAGAGACCTGCCGAGCCTCTGTCAGAAACCCTGTGGTTCCGACGGGTGACTGTGAAAACGTCAAACCCCAAGTGAAGCTGTGACATAAGTCAGTTACTCGAACATAGAGAGTGATTCGAGCAAAAAGGCAACATCTCCAACTTCGCGTAGCGGCGGGCTTTATGTCCGCCGTCAAATGGTGGGAGACAAGCCCCCACCCTACGCGAGGAATGATTTCTATCTTATGTCACAGCCCCCAAGTCAGCTTGACCTACAATTATAGCTGTAACGTCAGGCTTGCCTAACGCACAGCTTCCATCAAGCGCGTCAGTGCTCCAAACCAGGTATCGGAGAGACTAACCAGGTCAGCATCAATCCACTGATTGATCGTCAGTCTGTCACCACCGACAGTCCCGATGCGAGTACAGGGCACCTCTCTTTCAGAGAAGAGCCTGGTCGCGGCTTCAACCTGGTCGGAAGATACACTGATGATAACACGCGACTGTGCCTCGCCAAACAGCAGGCAGTCGGTGCGAATGTCGTCACTCAACTTGATAGTCGCCCCCAGTTGCCGTTCGCGATTGGAGATGCAGCATTCGGCCAGAGCCACCGCCATCCCGCCGTCGGAGCAATCATGAGCGGACTTGACCAGCCCCGACCTGATGGCTGCCAGCAGTACCTCCTGCAAGTGTTTCTCAAACTCCAGGTCAAGTGGCGGTACACTGCCGACAGAACGGCCAAATATCGTATACAGGTACTCGGACGCACCCAAATGCTTAAGGTTTCGCCCCAGCAGAAGAACGACGTCCTGTTCGTCCTTGAACCATTGGGTGGTTATGTGTCTGACATCGTCAATCAGCCCTACCATACCTATGGTCGGCGTCGGGAAGACGGCTGTCTGCGGATTCTCATTGTAAAATGAAACGTTACCGCCGGTCACCGGAGTTTCAAGCACCCGGCAAGCTTCACCCATGCCGGCCACTGCCTCGGTGAAAGCATAGAATATTTCAGGTTTATAAGGGTTGCCGAAATTGAGACAATTGGTCACGGCCAGCGGACGCCCACCGGAACAGACAATGTTGCGGGCTGCCTCAGCCACCGCGCTGACAGCGCCAAGGCGTGGATCAAGGTAACAGTAACGGCCATTGCAGTCGGTGGTCATAGCCAGCGCCTTGCCGGTCTTGCGAAGACGCAGCACGGCCGCATCCGATCCGGGGCCGACGGCAGTGTTGGTGCGCACCATCGAATCATATTGGTCGAAAACCCACCCCTTGTGGCAGATGTTGGGCGCCGCCAGCATCCTGTGCAGGACGTCGTTGAAATCCTGGTCCGGCGAGAGTTCACTCAGATCGAGATCGGCGGCTCTTTCGCGGTCGGTCGGACGTTTTGTATCGAGGTGATAGACCGGCGCGCCGCCACCCAGTACCAGCACTTCAGACGGAATCTGCGCCACAATTTCACCATGGAGACGAACCGTCATCAAACCATCGTCGGTAACATGGCCAATGACGGTGGAATCCAGGTCCCACTTGTCGAAAACCCGGCGAATATCTTTCTCCCGTCCCTTCCTGACACAGACCAGCATCCGCTCCTGAGACTCCGACAGCAGAATCTCATAAGGGGTCATACCCGGCTCACGAACCGGGACTCTGTCAATGTCGATCATCACTCCCGACTCACCCTTGGCCGACATCTCCGCACTGGAGCAGGTAATCCCGGCCGCCCCCATGTCCTGGATACCAACGATAAGATCTTTCTCTATGATTTCGAGGGTGGCTTCCACCAGCAACTTCTCGGTGAAGGGATCACCTATCTGTACTGCCGGCCGCCTTTCTTGCGACGCCTTGGTGAGTTCTTCGGAGGCGAAAGTCGCCCCATGGATACCGTCCCGACCGGTTTTGGAGCCGACAATCATGAGCGAATTGCCGGTGCCGCGAGCCACGGCGGAAGCCATGCGATCGGTCCTGACAATGCCTACGGCCATGGCGTTGATCAGCGGGTTGCCGGTGTAGGCTTCGTCGAAATAGACTTCCCCGGCAACGGTCGGTACTCCGAAAGAGTTGCCGTAGTCGCCGATACCGCGGACGACACCGTCAATAAGGTACCGAACCCGTGGATTCTCCGGTGATCCAAAGCGCAGTGAGTTCAGACAGGCTACCGGACGGGCGCCCATCGTGAAGATGTCCCGCAGGATGCCGCCGACACCGGTGGCGGCGCCCTGGTAGGGTTCTACCGCTGAGGGATGGTTGTGCGATTCGATCTTAAACACCACCGCCAGACCATCACCTATGTCCACCGCGCCGGCGTTCTCCTCACCGGCTTTGGCCAGCAGGCTGTCGCCTTCTCGCGGCAGGGTCTTCAACAGGGCAATCGAACTCTTATACGAACAGTGCTCTGACCACATGACGGAGAAAATACCTAACTCCGTGTAGGTCGGCTTTCGACCTAAAATCTCCTCAATACGCCGATACTCCGATTCACTCAGCCCGTGCTGGCGGACCATTTCCTCGGTCACTGTCGGTTGCTGATAGACTGTCTCCACACTACCTCCTGTCAGTCCCAAAAGCCGAATATACACCTCCGCCCGGTCGCCGTCAACGGGATGGTGACCATTGAGCTAATCTTCCGGTACTGCCGGTCTGCTCTTCGGATTGCTGCCGGTATGTGTCTGTTTTCATCGGGTCAGCAGCTTCGGCCCTTCCCGGCAGTGAGACAGTGATCTGAAACCCAGCATCATTTCTTGACGTATAAGCAACATAAGTATAAAGAGTAATTCAGAATGGAGGTCAAAATGAAGAAACTATGCTACCTGTCCATTGCTGTCATAGTGGCAGCAACGCTGGTGGTCAGCCCGCTGACAGCCAAGTCATCCCGGGGAGGTAAAACCGCCTGGCTGGGTGTCTACACGCAGACTGTCGACAAAGACCTGGCCGGTGTCTATGACCTTTCGGTCAAAAACGGCGCCCTTGTCAACGACGTTATCGAAGATTCACCGGCCGAAGAGGCTGGTCTGCAGGAGGATGACATCATTATCGGCTTTAATGGGTCGAAAATCAGGGATTCCGAAGACCTTATCGAAGCCATCACCGATGCTTATCCCGGAGATGATGTGACGTTTCAAATTATTCGCGATGACGACAAGATGGAGTTGAAGGTCACACTGGGTAAAAAACCGTCCCGCAGCTTCAAGAAGTTCAAGTGGCAATCGAAGACTTCTGATGATAAGGATTTCTTTATCTATCGCTCTGATACTGAAGAACATCCATATATCGGAGTCCAGCTGTCTGATCTCAGCCGACAGCTGGGTGATTTCTTCGGCGCCGACAAGGGACACGGAGCCCTGATAACTGAAATCATCGAAGATTCCCCGTCAGAAGAAGCAGGTTTGAAAGCCGGGGATGTGATTGTAAGCGTTGACGACGAGAAGATATTCGATTCTGAAGATGTCCAAGAGGCAATTCTGGAGCGGGAAGCCGGCGACAAGGTCGAGATAACGGTTCTCCGCGACCGCAAGAAAACCAAACTCACCGTCGAAGTTGGTGAGAGTGATGATCTGACGACTACTCTGAAACACAACTTAGACTTTGATTTCAACATCCCCGATATTGACATTGACCTGCCTGATCTGTCCCGGCTCCGGCACATTCCGAAATCTGTCCTGGCCCTGCGTTATTACATTGACTCCGATGATAACGTGTATCTTAAGAAAGAAATGAAGAATGAACTTAAGATGGAGCTGAAACAACTGAAGAAGGAATTGAAAGCTCTCAGCAAAGAGATGCAGGAGATACGCAAGAAGCTCGATTGAACGGAGTCCGGCCTGGCGAAAACGTCCTGACGACGACGAACAGATTCCCGCTCGGCGGCCGCCGAGCGGGCGGCAAGGCTCAGTTTGGAACCTGGTTTTTTTGTTAATTTTGTTTGTTGTCCGACTCGATTCAATACCCGTATATTGATATTACTATGTCAGGTATTGCCGTTGAAAAACTGTTTAGTCTTCGCAACCAGGAACTGGAACTGACGATTCTCAACAGTGACCAGGCCGGGATGAAGAAGGTCATTCAGCATCCTGACCTGCATCGACCGGGACTGGCTCTGACCGGTTTCTTTGAGCGTTTTTCGCACAAACGCATCCAGATTCTGGGAGAAACCGAGATGGCTTACCTGAGCCGGTTGTCGAGTGAGCGTCTGACGGAAATATCCCACCAGTTGTTCGAACGCGACATCCCGATGGTACTCATCTCAAAGGGCATCATACCTCGCCAGGAATTTATGGATGCCGCGAACGCTCTGCACACCGTAATTTTCTCCAGCCGACTGACTACCATGGAGCTAATCAACCGACTTTCGGCACATCTGGACCAGATTTTCGCTCCGTCCATCACGGTCCATGGCACTCTGGTCGATGTTTACGGTGTGGGCTTACTTTACACCGGCAAATCGGGGGTTGGGAAATCTGAGGTGGCACTCGACCTGGTGGAACGCGGCCATCGCCTGGTTGCTGATGACGTGATCAGAATCTATAAGAGAGGTACCGACGTCATCATCGGCACCGGCGCTGAGTTATTGGGACACCACATGGAGATTCGCGGGGTCGGCATTATCGATGTTCAGGAGTTGTTCGGTATCCGGTCCATCCGGTTGCAGAAGCGAATCGAAGTGGAAGTGAATCTGGCCCTGTGGTCGGAAACGGAAGAATATGAGCGACTGGGGGTCGAGGATAAACGAACCTCCCACCTGGGAGTTGAAATTCCCTATGTACGCGTTCCGGTCTCACCCGGGAAAAATATCACCGTAATATCCGAGGTTATTGCCATGGACCATATGCTGAAGGTCTACGGCATAAACTCGGCGATAGAGTTTTCCGAGAAACTATCGCAGCGCCTGAGTCGCCATTCTTCCTCCCTGGAGTACCTTGAATCAGACTTCGAGTAGGCACCGGTGGCGATCACGGCTGCCACAAAGCACTTGTTGCAACTTCCCTCATCAGTTATAATAGCGGGTTCGGGTGAAAATCTAAAGGAACCGGACGATGGATAAGAGGTACAAACTGAAAACCCTGGAGGATTTATAGCCCATGTGCTTTAGATATTTTTATTTTTTGATAGTGATCGGCATCCTGGCCGGTGGCCTGCTGACCGGGTGTGGCAAATCAGGCGGCGACGTTGTGGCGGTAGTTGGAGATTATGAAATCACGCTGGATGATTTCGAAAAAACGTACGGGTTCAGCTTCCAGTTTCCCACTGCCGAAGATGAATTCTCAGCCCGACGCATGGCGCTCGACAGCGCCATAATTACCCGGCTCCTGATTCAGGCCGCCTATGAAAAGAACATTGACCAATTGGAGGAACTATCACGAGTAGTTCTGGCCAACAAGGACAAGTTCCTCGTCGCCACGCTCCTGAAGCGCAAGATTGGTGACCGCTCGGTGCCGTCGGAAGCGGAGTTGAAGGAATATTACTATCGCCTCGAATACAAGGTTAAGGCTTCCCATATCCTCGTGAAGGATTCGGGGTTGGCGACCCAACTGGTGGAACAGATCAGCAACGGCGAGAGTTTTGAGATGCTGGCCTACACCCATTCCGAGGACAAATCGGCCAAGAAAAACCGCGGCGACCTCGGTTTCTTTACCTGGGGCACGATGATTGATGAGTTTCAGCGGGCTGCCTTTGCCATGGAGCCCGGCGAGATGTCGCCACCGGTGAAATCCAGGTACGGTTATCACATTATCAAGGTAGTGGATCGACTTCCCAATGAACAACGAACCAGCTACGAAGCTATGAGAACCTCGCTGGTGAATCAGGTCACACGGCAGAAATCTAATCGTCTCGGTGAACAGTACTTTGAAGAAATCAGGACCCGCTACCAGGTCACCATTGATAATTCCACTTGCGAGTACCTGCTGCATAAGCGTGAAGTTCTCTATCCCCCGACGGTGCTGGCCGGTCTGCCTCGCAACGATTTCGATCAGGAGCAACTTGACCGTAATGAAAAGGAACTCATTCTGGGGACCTGGGATGGCGGTCAGATGTCTCTGGGGGAGTACCTTGACCTGGCCGGTAAGAGTATTCCTCTCAAAGCGCGACCTGACTTCGATGACTATGATTCCCTGGCGACCACTATCTTCCGGCTGAACGTCAACAACATCCTGATTATTGAAGCCCATCGGGAGGGGATAGACAACGACCCCGACTATGTTGATCAGGTCCGCTTTTTTAAGGAACTGGCCATGGCGGAGATAATGAAAGACGACTCATTGCCGGCTCTCCCGGCACCTGACGAAGCTACTGTGCGTCAATACTACGATGATAATCCGGAGATTTTTACGGTACCGGCCAAGATCCATATCCACGAGATACTTCTCAGTGACGAACTCAAGGCCAAACGTCTCAAGAAAGGAGTGCGGTCACTGGAAGCCTTTAAGGAAGTTGCTTCCAATAATACCGAACGGTCGGGCAAACGCATTGGCGGCGGTGATTTGGGCTATATCGAGAAACGATGGTTCCCGACCGTTTTTGACGCGGCCTGGAAGACTCCCATTGGCGGCATCGGTGGTCCGGTACGCAATCATGATGGCAAATACGTGCTCTTCTACGTCGTGGACAAGATGGATTCGCAACTGAAGGATTACCTGGGGCAGAAGCGTGGTATTATCCAGAGTTTGACGAATGAGCGTAAGGAAGAAGCTTTTGCAGCCTGGGTGGATGACCGTCGACAATCAACGGAAATCATCGTCAACGAGGATGTCCTCAGGTCGACAATTGATATGAGTATGTATACCGCCGTCGACACCACCGGCGCTTCCATGTAACAGCCGACTATGAGATTGCGGCCCATGATAAGAAGTCTTTTCATCCCCTGCCTGTGGTGTTTGCTGGCGGTCAGCGCCGAAGCCGAACGTGAGGCCGTTGATCGCATCGTGGCTGTCGTTGATGATCGAGTTATCCTGGCCTCGGAACTGGCCAGTCAGGCACAGTTGATAGTATTGCAGGGGGGACAGCAGCCCGGGAACGAACAGGAACTTATGCAGTTGAACTCGGACGTACTGGAGCAGATGATATCCGACCAGTTGTTCCTGATTGCGGCCCGTAAGGATACCACCATCAACCTGCGCCCCGAAGAGATCGAACAGGCTCTGGATGACCACTTGGCCGGTATTGCGCGCAACTTTGAATCGAATGAAGCATTTCTCGATGCTCTGGCGGCTGAGGGTCTTAATATTCGCGAGTTGAGGAAAAAGTTTCGCGACGACGTGGAAAACCAAATCCTCAAGCAGCGCTACGTACAGAAGAAGCTGTATTCGGTGGCGGTATCACGTCACGAGGTGGAGGAGTTCTACCGTAACTTCCAGGACTCTCTGCCGGGACAACCGGAGGCGGTCAAACTGGCCCACATTCTGTTGCCGGTGGAACCATCATCGACGTTGGAAGACTCCGTCAAAGCACTGGCTGCCGAGTTGCGCCGACAGGCACTGGAAGGTGATGACTTCGCCACTCTCTCGGCCAATCACTCCAGCCTGGGTGCCGGCGCCGATGGCGGTGACCTTGGTTACATATCGCGCTCTGACGTGGTCCCGGAATTCGCCCGGGCAGCTTTCAACCTCTCACCGGGAGACATCTCCGGCGTCATCCGCACGCAGTTTGGCTATCACGTGATTAAATGCGAAGGTAAGATGGGCGATCGGCTGAAGCTGCGTCATATTCTGCTGGCCGTTCAGCCGAGTCCTGAAGACACCCAGAGGGTAGCGGCACTGGCTGATTCACTCCAGGCGGAGGCGGCCGCCGGTGCAGATTTTCGGCAACTGGCCAAGACGTTCTCGATCGACGATGAGACACGCGCCCAGGGCGGTGAACTGGGCTGGTTTGCGGTCACGGAACTACCACCGGGATTCGCCTCGACGGTAATCGGCTGGAAGACACCGGGTGAGATTCGGGGGCCGGTTTACTCCCAATTCGGCCTGCACCTTTTGAAGCTGCTGGAATATCAGGCACCGCGGCAGTTTACACTGGAGGAAGACTTCGATCGCATCAAAGAGATGACCCGTCAGGAGAAAACCTCGCGCCTGGTGGACAAGTGGATTTCTCAGATTAAAGAAAAGACCTATATCGACAACCGCCTGTAACTCCCCATGCGTATTGACGACTACCTCTCAACCGTCGGCCTGGTGAAACGCCGTACTGTCGCCAAAGATCTGGCCGCCAACGGCCTGATTGCCGTCAACGGCCGCACCGTGAAGCCCGCCTATCAGGTGGGCGTCAATGATATTATTGCTATCAAGGGGAAGCGAGCGTTGACTGCCGAGGTTCTGGCTATACCATCCGGTTCGGTAGCCAAAGCTGAACGGTCCGACTACTTCCGGCAACTTCCGGACCGGAATGCCGATTAGTCTTATCCGGTCGGTTTATTCCAAACGAAAGCAGATTTCCCAAAATTAGTACCGGATGCCACCGGATAGATTGGCCGGGCAAGTTCGCCGGGACAATCGTTGGTTGTCACCGTAATGATGTGAATGCGGTCGTCGACTTATCGTGACACTGTACCGGTCAGTTCATGTCAGAGATCGGTTACAGTCACCGGGGTGATACGTCGATCCTGAGAAATCACCGGCCCAGGACAGGCCATGCCGGAGTTCTCTTCAGTTGTTTGTGGTGTTGGCTCGGCCAGAAGCCAGTCGACCAGGTCCAGAATAGTGTCCTCGATTTGGGGAGCAACCACCGTCAGGGACATTCGCAATAACGGATTCTGGAAGATAGCCGGTATCACCAGTATCAGGAATAACTCGATCTTTCCGTCCAGTGCCCGTCCGACCGCGCTGCTTCGGAATGGGGTGAAATTACCGAGGGTGGCCGGTTCCGACAGGGAGGACATTGTCGTCGCTCCACCGCCGGACTGGGGGATCTCCGCGACTTTATCGTAAGAAGAATGTGGATGAGCAAACTCGGAAGTGTCTGTTGTTGATGATTGCCTGCTTGACCCACCTGGCTGCCCCTGATAACGCTTCTCAGGTGTGCTAGTGTCAGTCCGGTGATCGTGATATTCTTCCGTGGTCGGTCCGACAAAACGATAAGGAGCCTGGAAATTCGTAGAACAACTCTGCAGGACAACCAGCAGCAGGGGAAACAGCCAGAATACTGCCTTCAGCATCATGCCGGGACACCGTTTCACCGAATTATCTCGGAACGGCGAGTGAATCCGCGTATGATACGAGACAGGCACGGCCCGGGCCTCCGCGAATTGTGGCTTCCCTCAAGGAAGCTTCCAATGCCTTGAAGGACAGCGCTTCAACAGATAATTATCTTATTGCAGGTCTCGTCCCTGAGGACACCTGACAGGTAATTCTTGTGTGACCAGTTCTTAGTACAACGGTGTGTGTTCAATGGCCTGATGGCAAGATAAGACATTCGTATTGGAAAGCAAGGCTATAGTGAACCTGGCGGCAATACTGTACAATAATTGCACAGGTGGATCACCGTCAAGCCATCTTCCGGGTCGTTTGATAAACCTGCCTTGCACACCTATCGCGAGTAGACAAGGCGGCAAGCCGACCGCAAGCGGTATTTATTGTATCCGTCATCGCGAGTCCGCCGAAGACGGTCGTGGCGATCTGAACGTTCCATCCCCGTGACCGGCAGATGTCCAGAGACTGTCCCAAAAGGTCCATAAGTGCCGTTGCGGACGCCAGAGTAGTCATGCTGAGCGGAGTCGAAGCATGGCAGCCTTCGGCTGATTTACGAGGCTCCCAACTTCAGTCTCACATCCATTACGCTAAAGCAAAGTGTGGCTACGCCACTCGCCCTTCGACTCCGCTCAGGGTGACGACATTCGCTGCCTTGTGAAACATACTTATGGGACAACCTCTCCACATCTGCCGTAGATTGCGGTGCACGTGGACATACACCGCGCACTCCAACGAGATTGCCGCGTCGCTTCGGCCGGAGAGCCTCCGCTCCCGGTGTTGAGTCCCATGTTTCGTTTGTGTAAGTGTTGTTGAGCTATGATGCTTCTTTGGAGCGATCAGGAAAGGATTCCTGACCGTGCATAATGAAGTGGCGATGCCGGCGGCGGACTTAAAGCCCGCCGCTACGCGGAGTCAGCGAACCACAATTTCATCTGGTGTGGGACCTGACATAACCGGAACTTACTTATGGGACAACCTCTTTTCGCCGGGCGCCTTTCTTGTGTCGGTCAGTATCGTTTATGTTCAAACTTGACACCGGGTGTCACGTCTGACATTCTGGGCTAAAATCACGAGGTTAAGTTGGTGAAAAAAGCTGTACTGGCGATCGTTTTCCTGGGTTTGCTTGTGGCTGTATGCTACTACAGAGCCAACACGCAAAAACAACAGAAGGAAAGTGCCTACCAGTTGGGACTTGATGAGGCTTCGCAGGTTGTTAAGGAATACGATTCGCGGTTGGATTCTCAGCGCCATGTTATTCAGCGACAACAACATGAAGCGGCAGAGTCGCTGTGGGTCAGAGAGTTGGCGTACCGGGATGCTCTTGATTCGCTGCAAGGAATTATTGCCCCAAACCAGAAGGAAATGGACACACTCAGCCAAATGTTTGACAAGGCCCGTTCGGAGGCAGAAGAACCTGAGTCGACACAGCAGGTCTCCGGACGCAAAGCCATCGAACACGAACAGATTCTGAGCTATTACCGCAAGCGTCTGAAGAATCTTCCGGGTGATCTGTCACCTTACGAGAAAAGAGTTGCTCTCAGGGAAATCAGGGGGGAAACCGTTCAGAAGTTTTCGATATCGATTCAGGATCTGGACAAGATTAGAAAAGACAACCACTTGGACAATTAATCCAGCGGTAAGCTATGGCTGCCCGGAAAGAATTTGAATTTGCCGAGGTTCTGGTCGATAAACTGTTTTTAGAATCTTTTGCCAACGAACAATCAGCTTATCATATGACTGACGACGAGCAACCGCGTAGTACGTTTGCCGGCAGACTCCGTTCTCGACTGAAGTGGCATATCGACCATTCGCTGTCACCACGACAGAAACAGGTAATCAAGCACTATCTGTCGGGAAAGAGAGAGAGAGAAATAGCTGAGATTCTGGGCATCAAGCAGCAGGTGGTGAATATCTATAAGCATCGGGCAATCAAGAAGTTAAATAGACTACTGACTGCGTAGGTGTATGTAATACAGCTATTATATGAGAAGACCAAGCTCAGCTAATGTACTCGCTGCTTGTCTCACGAGCTGGTAGAATTGTACAGTACAAAGCACACCTGAAAGGAGGTGATACCTCACTTTTAGGAACTCCCCGGTTCCCTTACCGGTCTCACTTGAATTGTGAGCAATGTACGTAGGTTTCGAAGGGGGGAACTGGACTAAAGGAGTTGTGCCATGCCAAAGAGAGGATCAAAAAAGGCGTTCGCAATCAAAGGAGAAAAGGACTGCTGGCACCCGTACAGTTTGCAACCACTCAGCCCTAAAAGGTTTGCTGTGGTGGTTGGCAAGATTCTGAGGGGGAAGTACGAATTGATTTCGTCACGTGACGACACGGGTATGCGGCAAGTGCGTATTATTTGAGGAACGAACAGAAACTCTTCCGAGAAGAAGAGAAAGCTGCCTGAGAAGCTAACTGATCCAGCGGGACCCGCAACACTGCGGGTCCTGTTTTTTTTAGGACACAGAAGGCGGGTTCGAAGACGGACCCGCCCTACCTGGCCTGAGATTACCCAGCCAACGTGGTTTCCCGTCATATTCGCCTTGACAGCAGAATGAAAGAACCATTTTTTGCTTCCCGATTGCCCGCTGCAAACTATTGCCGGACTCCGGAGTATAACGGAAAAGAGACAGCAGAGGTTATGACATCGGGATGGTAACTAAACAGGTTGCGTTCATACTGGTTTTGTCAGTGATAATCGGGTTGGGACTGAACCTGTTTTCCCCGAACCGAATCCCCTACATCGGTCAGTACCGTTCTTTAGCTTCCGGCAACGGCCCTATTATTCCACCCCTGGTAGATAAGGGTGATCCTCCCTTTATCGGCATTAGCGAAGCCCAGTTGGAGTTTTCTTCCGGTCGGTCCGTTTTTATTGACACTCGAGAACCGGAAGAATTCGCGTGTGGAACTATCCCTGGAGCCATCAATATTCCCTTCGATTACCTCCCGGATGACGGACTTGAAACCTACATCGACTCAGCCCTGGAAGGCCGGGAACTTGATTACCCTCTTATAACGTTCTGTTCCGGCGATGAGTGCGATCTGTCTTTGCACCTGGCCCGCAACCTGCAGGCGCTCGGATACACGTCGGTGTCAATATTCTTCGGAGGATCCCGGGAATGGGAGAAGTATGGACTCCATATGGAAAGAAGGGCGGCATGCGACGACTGATCGATAACGACTGGCTGACGGCGCTGATCCGTCTCTTTATCGGTGTCGTTTTCATTTATGCTGCGTACTACAAGATTACCGACCCTTACACTTTTGCCAAGTCGATCTGGTATTATCATCTGGTCCCCGGAGATCTGATAAACCTGCTCGCCTTGATTCTCCCCTGGGTCGAATTACTATGCGGCCTGGCTCTAATCCTGGGGATGTTTTACAATGGTGCCGTGGTGCTGGTAAACCTGCTGATGGTCATGTTCATCCTAGCCCTGGGATCGACTATTGTCCGCGGAATCGATATCGAATGTGGCTGCTTCAAGGCATCTCAAACTTCCAGCGAAGCTGCCTGGGAAAGTCTGGCTCTTGATCTTTTCCTGATCGTATTCACTTTGCAGTTGCTTTTCAGCCGCTCCAGGCGGTGGCTGCTCTCATCATCTCCGCTGAAAAAACAATGGAGTTTCCGGCGATTCTCAGACTGACACCGGTCTGACCGGCTTCGGTCGACAGGACTTCGGGGACGGTTATCGTCATCTGCCCCGTCCGTATCTGCATCTCGTCCACTGCTTCAGGCGTCACCAGACCATACCGATAATATATTGACACCACTTTTTCCGGGAGTTGGCGGTAATGGCCAAGAAAAGAATAGGCGCGTTGTTGCTGGAAAAGGGGCTGATCACGTCCCTGCAACTGGAAACAGCATTGAAAGAGCAAGCCATATCCGGTCGTCGGCTGGGAGAAATCCTTCTGGACAAGGATTACCTGACCGAGGATCAATTAATCGACACCATCTCCGAACGCCTCTCTATCCCCAGAGTGGTGTTGTCATCGATGGCCATCAACCCTCAGGTAATTCATTGCGTGTCGGTCGAGCTGGCCCGTCGCTATACGCTTATTCCGGTTTTTGAGATCGGCAACGCCGTGACCCTGGCCATGGCTGATCCGCTGAATATATTTGCCATTGAAGAGATCAAGTATCTTACCGGTCGCAACATCAAGAGAGCTATTGCCGGCACCACGGAGATCAAGGAGGCCATTGACCAGTACTACTCGGTAGCCGATTCGCTGACCCAGATAATTGGCGGTAGACAGGACGAGGAAAGATCCACCGCAGTTGAGTCGTCCTCCGTCGATGAGACTGAATCCGAAAGCTCTGTGGTCAAGCTGGTCAATCTGACAATCGCCAAGGCTATCCGGGATCGAGCTTCAGATATCCATATTGAGCCGGAGGAATCACGCCTGCGCATTCGTTACCGGATAAGTGGTGTCATGAAAGAGGAGGCGACGCCCCCGAAATCAATGCAGAACGAGTTGATTTCTCGCATCAAGATTGCCTCAAATCTGGACGTCTCGGAAAAGCGTCTGCCCCAGGACGGACGATTCCTCATGAATGTCGATGGTGCCAATGTTGATCTGAGAGTATCCACCTTGCCGACGATTCACGGCGAGAAGATCGTAATCCGGATACTGGACCGGCGTAATCTGATGCAATCGTTCAAGCAACTTGGGTTAACCGAATCGCTTGAGCGAGCATGGAGCGCCACTGTCCATAAACCGGAGGGGCTGATTCTGATCTCCGGTCCCACCTCCAGCGGCAAGACTTCGACATTGTATGCCACGCTGCAGAGCATCAACTCGATTGAGAAAAATATCATCACCGTGGAAGACCCGGTGGAATACTCACTGCCGTTGATCATACAAGTCCAGATAAATGAGCGGGCCGGTCTTACGTTTCCTTCAACACTTCGTGCAATCCTGCGACAGAACCCGGATATCATCATGATTGGCGAAATCCGTGACCGGGAAACGGCGCAGATGGGGGTGCGTTCGGCACTGACCGGGCATCTGGTTTTTTCGACCATTCACACCAACGATGCTCCCTCGGCTGTAACTCGCCTGGTGGATATGGGTTTGGAGACCTACCTGATTGGCGCCGCTCTCAAAGGTGTTCTCGCGCAGCGGCTGGTACGGGTCAACTGTCCCGAATGCCGTGAGCAATACCGACCGTCGGAATCGGTGTTGCGCCAGGCCGGGTTGCTGGAACTGGCCGACGTTTTCGAGTTTCAGCGTGGCGTGGGCTGCCCGATGTGTAAGGGAACCGGGCTCAAGGGACAGACCGGTATTTTCGAGTTCATCGAGATTACACCCCACCTCTCAGATATGATCATGCGTAACGTCTCTCTGACAGAACTGAGGGCGGAAGCTCGCAAGAGCGGCTATATCCCGTTGTTCGAAATGGGCCTGGAGAAACTCCGGCTGGGAAGTGTCTGTCTGGAAGAATTACTCAAAGAGACTTTTAATATCGATGACTATTCATATCCCGACTCCGAAACGATTGTAACGGTGACCAGTGTCGGTTCAGTATAAGTACCGTGCTATAGCGCCGGACGGAGCCTTTCGCGAGGGCGTCGTCACCGCCGACAGCTACAGCCAGGTGCTGGACTATTTGGCCAGGCAGGAACTGACGCCGCTCACGGTGGCAACTATCGGTGAACGCCGGTCGTTTTCGCTCTGGGGTTTTTTCAAGAAAACCGACTACGAGAACCTGATCTTGTTTACCAACAACC
>SDBU01005322.1_pt1 | contig 15445 bp, 13 predicted proteins | sample 2277071 | NCBI WGS metagenome assembly SDBU01 (sample SAMN10397929, study PRJNA504765) | marine sediment metagenome | isolation source: marine sediment core GS08_GC12, 126 cmbsf | place: Arctic Ocean: Gakkel Ridge, Loki's castle | collected 2008
CCTCTTTCCCTGTCGATAAATGGAGCGATACCCGGTAAGAAGTTCGACGATTATCTGAGTGAAGAAGATATCGACGGGATAGAAAAAGATGTATTGAGATTTATGGAGGAATTGCCAAAAAGGAGTCCTGAATTTGCTCAGGCAGTTAGCTATAATGGCGTTTCCCTGTGGGAGGCGAGCGCATTCCATATTTTCTACCTCTTTTTTGAAGCTTTCAAATACGTTAAAGCCACCCGGAAGATAATAGAGGTAGAGGAGCCGAATAAGCTCATAATCGTTGGCGATAAAGATTCGTTCTTATTCTGGCACAATATAGAGCAAGCCTTCTGCGAGAGAAATCTCCTCCGCAAGATAGCCTCTTGGATTGCCAATTCCCGAAGGGCTGCAATTGGGGAAGAAATAGCCTATGAAGTAGCTAGTGTTGCCGGGATTCCCGTCTCAAGGATGCCAACCGGCTTAGGGTCGCATTTGCGCCATTACTTTATCTTTCACCTTCTCCCCCCCTTTTACCGAAGTTTTCTCCGTTTCGAGGACCTCCGACGCAGAATTAGCCAGAGAAACCTTACTAAAGCGGGGATAGCAGTTCCATCACAAAACAAAATCTGCTTCTTTGTGGGCTCAAGGAATGTATCCATAGCCGCTGCTCCAGTGGTTATGGAGTTGAGAAAAGATGAGGGGAATGAGGTTTTAGTGATAGGAGTTGATAGTCCGATGACTGGTTTTACCCACAAGGCTCTTAAAGAGGAGGGCATTCCTTACCAAACATATGAGACCTATATAAATGGTGAAGTGAGAAGGAAAACAGCCAGAGGGGTGAAATTCCGGAGACGAAGGTGGAACGGGCTTAAAAAGGATGAAAACTTCCCACAATTAATAGGCTACGATGGTATGCCTCTTTGGTCAGTGCTCAAGGATAGATTTTCCTACATCTTCTCCATAATGCTGCCCGAGACGATAAAGCATATTGAGACTGTAAATCATTTGATTGATGTAGAGAAGCCGGATATTTTTGTGTTAACGAACGAATTATCCCCTATAGAGCGAGCGGCTGCCTTTATAGCTCGCTCTATAGACATTCCGAGTCTGGACCTTCAATCCATGGCATATTCGAAAAGGGAAATCCCCATCCCGATTTCCACTGATAAGACGGCGGTGGGGGGAGACCTAATAAGGCAACTGGTGATCAAAAGGAAGGGGGAAGCCTTTAAAGATAGGCTGGTTATCACTGGTGACCCTAGGTTTGAATACATGTTGCAAACAATGAAGGATTTCAATAAAGATGAATTCCGTAAGCAACTAGGCTTAGGGGTTGACAAAACTACTGTTCTCTTCACTTCAACACCTGTTCAGTTAGCTGCCACTGCGGAGATAAGGGAGCAGCTTTGCCACTGTGTCTATAATGCCATAAAGAAGCTCCCCGATATGCAGTTTGTAGTTAAGCTTCACCCCGGCGAGGGGTTTGACTTGCATTATAAACTCAAGGTGGAGATGAAGGTAGAGAATGTGATAATAACTAAAGATACCAATCTATATCATCTCCTTGATACCTGTGACCTTGTGATGAGCTTTTTGTCCACCACCTTACTAGAGGCGATGATTATGGAAAAGCCGGTGATAGAGATAAATTTAACCGGCATTCCTGACCAATTGCCTTATGTAGAAAGTGGTGCCGCTATAGGCGTCTACAGAGAGGAAGACCTCTTGCCATCGATTAAGGATGCCCTATATAATAAAGAAGTTCGGGAGAGGCTAGCTGAAGCCAGAAGGAGATTTGTCTATCAATATGCCTACATTCAGGATGGGCAAGCTTCTAAAAGGGTTGCCGATTTAGTCATGCAGATGATAGAGGAATCAAGGAAAGGGGGGACTCGAAATTGAATCAAACTGGGAAGTATATAGGCAACGAACTTAAGTATGTTAAAGAGTTTTTAGATTACAGAGAAAAGATACCCTGGACTTTACGATTAGAAAAAGCCTTCGCCAATAGATTTGGTGTTCGGTATGCCATTGCTCATAACTCGGGGACTTCAGCTTTACATAGTTGCTTGGCTGCTGCTGGAGTTGGGCCCGGCGATGAGGTGATCAGCCCCGCCTTAACCGTAATAATGGACGCGCTGGTCACACTACATCAAAATGCAGTCCCGATATTTGCCGATATTGACCCGGATACATTCAACATTGACCCTGATGACATTCGCAGAAAGGTTACTAAGCGAACCAAGGCCGTAATTCCAGTTTCTTTATACGGGCTCCCAGCCAATATGGATCCAATTATGGAGATCGCCAATGAGCACGATCTTACTGTTATTGAGGATAGTGCACAGTGTGTCCTTGGTGTGTATAAGAGTAGAATTGCCGGCACGATAGGGGATATGGGCTGCTTTAGTTTTGAAAGGACAAAGCACCTTGGCATTGGGGAGGGGGGTATAGTAATAACCAATGATGAAGGACTTGCTGAGCGAGTGCGCAAATTTGGTGGTATAGGGTATAAGAATCTCAGGGCTAAGGAAGGGAGAATGCAAATCACTCCATCCACATTTCAGGATCCGGATTATAAAAGACACGATTTCTTCGGCTGGAACTATCGTATGACGGAAATCTGTGCTGCGGTAGCTCTAGCCCAAGTGGAAAGGGTGGATGAGCTTGTCCAGCAACGGCAAGCTATAGCTCGACTGTATGATGAAGCCATTGAAGGCTGTGAGTGGATAATCCCACAGAAAAACCTTGAAGGAGTGGTGAACTCATATTACACCTATGCAGTAAGGTATGAGGGTGAGGCAGCCTTAGGGGTTCCATGGAAGGAATTCTATAAGAAATACATTGAATTAGGAGGAGATGGCTTCTACTCAGCCTGGAGTGTGCCTTACTTGGAACCGGTCATAACTCAGATGGAGTTTTATGGGCGAGGATGTCCTTTAAGATGCCCATTGTATGATAGAGAAATTATCTATGAGAAGGGTCTTTGCCCCAATGCAGAAGCAATCCAACCTAAATTGATGCAATTTAAGACCAATTACCGAGTTATGGAGCTTGCCAAGCGAAAAACCGAGGCTTTGAGAAAGACCATTAAGGCGCTGGAAGGTTGATTACGGTTAGAAGGCTGAAAAGTGAAAATTTATGGGTTTATTACTGTTCGTATTGCCTCTTCAAGATTAAGAGAAAAATGCCTATTAAAGTTTGGCGAAGGCGATGTATTGGAGCATGTGATCAGGCGTGCCAAATTCTTTGGCTTTGAGCCTTTAATTTGCACTACATTACTAGAAGAAGATGATATTATTGAACAAATTGGTAATAGGGAGGGCTGCCTTATTTATAGGGGAAGTGTCAAGGATAAGTTGCAAAGATGGCTTGGTGCTTGTGAAAAATTCGATATAAAATCCTTTCATACTATAGATGCTGATGACCCATTTTTTGACGGTGAATTAGGGCAAAGGAGCTTTCAGTTACTTCAGCAAGGGTATGACATTGTTTATCCCTCTAGTAATACTTATATTGGTAGTGTTGGATTCTCGATTACAAGCGATATAATCAGAAAGGCTTGTTCGATAAAGGGAAGTGATGATACTGAAATGATGTGGTATTTTATTGAAAAGGTTCCTCATCTTAGAAGGATAGAGCTTCCGGTGTCAGATGCCAGAACAGCAACCATCCGACTCACTTTGGATTATGAGGAGGATTACTGGATGTTGCTCACTGTGCTGCAAATTTTAGGTCCGCAAGCCACAAGAACAGAGATCGAAGATTTATTCACCCGAAATCCGGATCTCCACAGGATTAATTGGTTCAGGAACGAAGAATGGAAGAGGCTACAGGAAGAAAAAGGGAAAGAGGTCAGGGTTAGCGAATGTTCGATATAGAATTTTATATGAAAATCTTTGACTTGAAATATCGATTAATGAATGGAGAAAAGTTTGACAAACAATACATCTTTGCCCAAGTTGAAGATTTCCGAAGCAAAGAGCCTGTTTTATATAATTTTGAGACCACTAATGCGTGCAATATGAGATGTGAAATGTGTCCTCGTACCACCATGATGACCCGCCCTATTGAAACTATAGATATGGAGACATTCAAAAGAGTAATAGACCAGATTGAGCCATTTTCGGACAGCCTATGGCAGAAATGGGAGAACTTTGTTGAAAAGAATTACGGCATTTCCAGGGATGATATGAGTGAAAATCATTTCTTCCTTTATGTCATTCCCAAGGTGATAGTCCTGCATGGATACGGAGACCCGCTCTTGGATAAGAAGATGCCAGAACGAGTCAAACTCATGACCGAGAGAAATATACCATCTTATTTCAGCTGTAATCCAGCTAATATAAATACTAAACGGACAGCGGAGATATTTGAAAATGGGCTGGACTATATAAAATACTCGATTGAAGCGGCTGATGACATTATCCATAAACAAGTGCGGGGAAATGCCTCCAATTTCACTGAGGCCTATAAGAAGATTCTACATTTGCTTGACCTGAAGAAGAGGTATGAGTACAAGACTACCATTGTTATCACCATGCTAAATCTCAATAAGCCTTGGCAGGAGGAACAGTGGCAAAAAGTACAGGATGCTTTCAAGGGTCTGGATGTCTATATCTACCTGAAAAGCCAAGACCAGCAGTGGTACGAAAATAATAAGCAACAAACAAAATCTATACACTGGGTTGAATTTTGTCAGTTCCCTTGGTCATCCATGACCATCAAATCCAATGGAGAAGCAGCAGAGTGTGTTGAAGATTATAACAACGAAATTATTCTCGGTGATGCTAAGAAAGAATCTCTTTATGATATCTGGAACGGAGAAAAATATCGCAAGCTCAGAGAAGATCATTTTAATCTAACACCGGGGATAAAATGCACTGAGCAATGCGACATGAAACTTATAGGCACATACACCCGATAAGAGGTGACTGAGGTAAGGATTAGTCTGAGGATGGTAATAAGGATTGGCGATAGGCTTGTAGGTAAAGGTTTCCCTTGCTATTTCATAGCTGAAGCAGGGGTAAATCATAACGGAAGCTTGGAGATGGCTAAACGCTTAGTAGATGTGGCGGTTGCTGCCCGAGCAGATGCGGTGAAATTTCAAAAACGCAATATAAGTGACATCCTGACTCGAGATGCGTTGAATCAACTCTACACTAGCCCTGCGGCACTAGGTGCTACCTACGGCGAGCATCGGCAAAGGCTGGAGCTATCCGAACAGGAGTACCAGAAGTTATCAGAATATTGTAAAGCAAAAGGTATAACTTTCCTGGCAAGCGCTTGGGATATTAGGAGTGCTGATTTTATTGACTCCCTAGGCGTGCCAGCCTTCAAGACAGCCTCTGCTGACCTGACCAACCTCCCTCTCTTAGAGCATATCGCCAAGAAGGGCAAGCCGATGATAGTATCCACTGGCATGAGCACCTTGGAAGAGATCTCTGATGCTGTGGAGGTGGTTCGACGATATAACGAGCAGTTAATCTTGCTTCATTGCGTTTCTACCTATCCTTGTGAATCATCGGAAGTCAACTTAAGGGTGATGGAAACTCTCAGGAGAAAATTTAATGTTCCAGTAGGGTATTCAGGGCATGAGAAGTCAGGGTGGGCTATAACTTTAGGTGCCATAGCATTGGGGGCAGTGGTAATAGAGCGGCACTTCACACTAGATAGAACCCTTCCCGGTCCGGACCATGCAGCTTCTCTGGAGTCTTTGGGGTTATCAAGGCTAGTGCTGAACATCCGTGACTTGGGAGCAGCTATGGGTTCAGTGGAGAGGCAAATGAGCGAAGGGGAAAAGGCTCTGAGAAAAAGGCTGGCTAAAAGCATTGCCGCCCGATGCGATATTGAGGAGGGCACCATCATTCTCCCCGAGATGCTCACCATAAAGGGACCTGGAGATGGGCTAAAACCTAAATACTTACCTTTACTCTATGGAAAGACTGCCCGCTGCACCATTAAGGAAGACACCCTAGTTCCGCTGGAGGCTTTAGAGTGGTAGAAATCCCGGAGCATTTGCGAGGGAAGTTAGCCAACATAAAATTGCTAGCAATGGATGTGGACGGAGTGCTGACCAATGGCGGTATGTATTATAGTGAAGATGGTGATGAGCTGAAGAAATTTAACACCCGAGACGGTAAAGGGGTCGAGTTACTTCGCAATGCAGGGATTAAGACAGCCTTCATTACAAGCGAAAAGACTCAAATTGTGGAAAGACGCGCTGCCAAACTAAGGATAGACGAACTCTATCAGGGTATAGAGGACAAATTGGTGGCTCTCCAGCAGATAATGTCCAAATATGGTTTAACTTATGACGAGGTCGCCTATATCGGAGATGACATCAATGATCTTAATATCTTGCAGAAGGTTGGCTTAGCAATCACTGTTGCTGACGGTCTCCCTGATAATCGAAGTGTTGCCCATTATATTACTAAAGCAAGAGGAGGGGAGGGCGCAGTCAGGGAAGTGGCTACATTGATTTTGGAGGCTCGAAAGCCCCGGTAGATGCTATCTTATAATTTGTAACTATTGTAGAGGTAAAGAATTCAATATCATAGCCGAATACACACGCCTTGAGAAAAAGGGGCCACACCACAACCCTGGTATTTAATCACATGCTCCACACGACATGGAAAGAACGCGAAAAGGAGGAGGTAATTATAATGGGGAAACCTGCTTTTTGTCTGGTCTCTCTGTATAATTTCGAGGCCATGGGGCTTAGAAGTATACATGCTACTCTTAGGGAAAATGGTCTTGAAGCAAAACTAGTTTTTCTAAAGAATGATACCAGAAGCCGGATCCAACAACTAACTTCTTCCCCTGCTTTGATTTCAGAAAGGGAAATTGACCTATTCAAGGAATTAATTCTTCGTCTCAAGCCAGATATCCTTGGTTTTAGCCTCGTTTCTTCTTATGTTCCAATGGTGAAAGGAATAATCAAGCAGATTCGACCATATTTTGAGGGGAAGATATTGCTTGGTGGCATTCATCCCACGCTTCAACCTGAGGAGAGTATCCAATTTAGCGATATGATTTGTAGAGGAGAGGGTGAGTTGCCAATGTTAGACTTGGCCTCTTCTCTGACGGAAGGAAGAGACATTTACCGGCTACAGAACTTCTGGCTCAAGGCGACAAATGGGCAGGTAATCAAGAATAAGATTAGGGAACGCACAGTCAACCTCGATCAGAACCCTATACCCATCTTTTTGGACGAAGACTGTTACATTATTGATAACGATACCATAGCACATGAAGACCCGTATTATAAGAATACGCGTTACGGCATTATGGCCTTTCGTGGATGTCCATTCAAATGCAGTTTTTGTTCTAATAGTTATTTAGCCAAGCTGTATTCCAAAGAAGCTGGGTGGAACAAGCTGAGAGGTAGAAGTGTTGACCACGTTCTTGAGGAACTTATCTACGTAAAAAGAACTCTTCCCAAAGTTGAACGGATTAATTTCTATGACGAGGTTTTTGTCCCCCTCCGGCCTTGGCTAGATAAATTTTGTGGCGAGTACAAGAGTTTAATCGGATTGCCCTTCTATTGCGACTTCTTTCCAGGAGTGGAGAAGGAGGACACAATTGTGAAACTAAGAGAGGCTGGCCTCGATGGGATTTGGTTGGGAGTGCAGTCAGGCTCAGAAAGAATAAGAAGGGAAGTACTTTTTAGAAATTACTCGAATGATACAGTCCTTAAGGCTGCTCATCTATTTATTAAGCATGGCGTATCTGTACGATATGACTTCATATTGGATAATCCGTTTGAAAGCTGGGATGATAAAATGCAAACGATAGAGTTAATGATGCAATTACCAACGCCATATAATGCAAATCTCTTCTCTCTTGCTTATTTCCCAAGCACAGATATAACCAAGATGGCTCTTGAAAAATGCTATATTACAGATAGTGAAATCGAAGGAAGAGGAACAAAATCGTTCAGTAACTGGATTATAAGGCTAGATGACTTTAGCAAAGCAAGCCAAGATATATTTATGAATTATTTGGCAGTGTTTATCACAATCCATGCAGTTCGCGGTCACATACCCACCGACATTGTTTACCGGCTGATTTCTGAGTTCAATGAGAGTAAAGATTATACCAAGATTGTTCGAATGATTAATTCCATGGATATATCGTTATGATAAGAGCACTGGAAAAAGGGCGTGATTAGAACAGATGGCTGTAACCTCTGTGGTAGTAGGGAAGCTGAGCTAGTTACAGACTCCCTCAGGTTTGGCGTCAAAAGAAACGTGGTCAGCTGTCTCGATTGTCACCTGGTTTATCTCTTTCCCCTCATGTCGGAGGAAGAGGAGAGAAAGCTATATGAAGAGGAATATAGAGATGTGGCTGACGTGGAGGGTCATTATCTTCCCCAAAAAGCTCGAGAGTTCTTTGAGGTGGAGCTGAATGCAAATAAGGAGCGCTTTCAGCGAGTAGAAAGATTTCTTACCCCTCAAGCGAGAATCTTAGAGATTGGCTGTGCTGCTGGTAGCTTCTTGTATCAGGCTAAGGATAAGGTCTCGGAATGCATTGGTATAGAGTTAGACAAAGCCTTTTCTTCCTTCGTGAGGGATGAGCTAGGAATACCAACCTATGATGTGCCCTTAGAGGAATGTGAGTTCCTCCCTGAAAGCTTCGATGCTATCTTTCTATTTCATGTTTTAGAACACCTTAGAGACCCCAGCAATTACTTACTCTTGCTGCGCTATATCCTTAAAAAGGGTGGGCATGTTTTCATTGAGCTACCAAACATCGATGACGCTCTTCTAGGGCTTTACAGACTAAAGAGCTTTAAAGCATTTTACTACCAGCCGGCGCATAGCTACTATTTCTCTCGTCGGACATTGACCCGGATGCTGAGGAAAGCCGGCTTTCATGCTAAGGTAAGCCTGCTACAAAGGTACAGCCTTTTAAATCATCTGAATTGGGTTTTCTGGGGGAAGCCTCAAGCCAAGCCTGCCTTTCGAGTCGGTTTCCCGTTGCTCTTGCTTGATTTGCCTTACCGTGGCTTATTAAAGCTAACAGGCAAGGCAGATACCCTGTTTGCCATAGGACAAAAGAGGGATGAGAGGCAATGAGGGCCACTATTATAGCTGCTGTCTTAATTATCACCTGATTTATCTCTTCGTCATCCCGCAATCAATGGGAGGTCGAAAAGACAAGGAGATACTAGCCAGGAAATATACATCCAAGGATGGGATTTTGCTAACCAAACAAGAGATAAGGGAGATGCTAAAGGAGACTCCCTCTATTCTTTGAAATAATCCATTATAGATACTTCAGGATAGTCCGTCATTCACCTTCCTCTCCAAATTAGAGCCAATTTCTTTCTGGGCTTTTTGTGCAAAACCAGGGCGATGATTCCCAAAGCAAGTAGCGTATGTCCCGCCAAGTAGGCGACGCCAACACCCTCAATCCCAAACCTGGGGGCTAAGAAATAAGTCAAGCTAAGGACAAGCGTAGTTATAGCTACAGCGAGACCAATTAGAATTTTGAAGTTTGCCTTCACTCTTGCATAGGTCCCATAGAAGTGACATATATTGGAGGGGAGAACTGTGAGTGACAAGAGCCAGAGAACCGTTGTGCCGCTTTCAGAGTATTCTTTGCCAAAGAGAAGAAGTAGTTCATCACCAAAGGCAAAAATCAAAGCAATCACTGGAAGCTGGAGCAAAATGCTGAGCTTCAAAGCTTTGCCGATATTAGGTAAAAGACTCTCTTCATGGTGGGAGCTTTCAGCGAAGGCAGAGGTGGACAAAGCCGAGGGAATTACCATGACCATCAATGATACTGCCCAGGCAATATAAAAGTAGGCATTTGCCTCAGCACCAAGAATATTTATAACTATTATCGGTAAAAGCCAAGTGATGGCTGCCCCGATAAAGAGACTTATATGGTTGCCTATGGAATAAGGGATTATTTGTTTTATTACCCCCTTACTAATCTGAGGGTAGGGGAAGTAACCTTTATTAACTCTGGGCAGAAAGAAGACAACAGCTACTAGAAGGCAAATCATTATGGCAAAGCCCAGAGCAGCCACTATGCCACTAAAGTCATGCAAGAGGGACATGAATAATATAAGCAGAGGGATAGCTGACAAACGGGTAATAAGTGCCATAATAGAGGTGAACTTGCTGGAGAGGTAAGCAATGAAAACGGTGTTCACCAGCGCCCGCAGACCGGAGACTACGACAAAGGCAACGAAGCCGGCAAAGTAAGCCGGATGGGAGCGAAGAGTGAGCAAAGCGGGAGACCAAAGCCCTAAACCGAAGAGGAAAATAAGGCTCGCCACCATAGAAGCTAAGAAATAAAGAGTAAAGCTGGTATTTAGCATTTTGTTAGCTTTGTTGCCGGCACCGGGGAGGAAGCGAATTAGACCATATCCGAGTCCCAGTTCTGAAATAGCCGCCAGCAAAGATATTGCTGGTATAATCGCTCCAGCCAAGCCGACGTCCTCAGCAGTGAAGAATCGTGCCGCAATGACCCAGAAGGCAAAGCCCCCCAGAGAGGCAACAACCTGAGTCGCCATAAGGTAATAGGCATTGGAATAAAGGGAAGTCCCCAGGTGCTTTTTTAAGCTCTCTTGAAGGGTAGTTACTTTCATTTGGATAGGTGTTCAAACCATTCTTTTGTAGCTTGGTGAATTTCTTCCGGCGTCCAGAGGGGGGCATCCTTCCAGTAGTCGATGTTTTCCAGCATAATCTTAACCCCCTCCTCAAAGGATACCTTTGGCTCCCAGCCCAAAAGCCGGCGTATTTTGGATATATCCGCCCGGGTGCAATTCGGTTCCCCAGGGCGTTTTGGTATATGAACCACATCGCCATCTAAAAGTTCAACTAAACGGTTAACGCTGTATGTATTGCCACTACCCACATTCAAGACCTCATCGCTGATTTCCGATTTTGCTGCTATAATAAAGGCATTCACCACATCAGACACAAAGACAAAATCCCTTGTCTGATTGCCATCGCCGACAACAGTGAAGGGTTTATTATGGATTTTTTGCCCCAGGAAGACCCCAAAAACGGCGCCGTAGGTTCCGGTAGTCAGCGAGCGAGGACCATATACATTAAACAGGCGAAGGGAGAGAACAGGAAGTTTATAAACCTTTCCCCAATGAAAGGCATATTGCTCACCAACATATTTGGTCAGGGCATAAGGGTGTTCTGGCTTGATAGGGGCAGTCTCCGGAGTGGGAATAATATCCGGGATTCCATAGCAAGAAGTGGAAGCGGTATAAATAAATCGTTTTACACCGGCTAACCGGGATGCCTCAAGGACGCTAACTGTGCCATCAACATTAGAACGGTGATAGACCAAAGGTTGTTTAATTGCCGGCACAATATCAGCCAGCCCGGCAATATGGAAGACCCAGTCAACATCCTGAAAAATGGGCTGAATGGCTTCAAAGTCAGCAATATCTAGCTGGTGAATGGACAGAGCGGCTGAGCTACTATGGTGAGCCAGATTTCCCTGCCGACCGGTGGAAAAGTTGTCTAAAACAATAACTTGGTGCCCTTCCTCTAGTAAGCGGTCAACCAAGTGGCTTCCGATAAATCCCGCCCCTCCGGTGACTAAGCATTTCATGTTTGTTTGCTCCGAAAATAGCCATGTTTTATTCGGGTAGCGGCGGGTCTCCTGACCCGCCAGAGGTCAAGAGATATAGTGAAGACCCTTGTGGTCTCTCGCAAATGGGAGGGGACAAGCTCCTCCCCTACAAGGTCTTCTTTATGGTTATCATCCAGGAGCAGGTCAATGAAGTCACTGCCGGAGAATGAATTGCTCCCAATGACTACAATCTTAAGTTTTTCAGCCATTACCGTTTCTTCTTATGGAATCTTGCATAGTCTAATACACGATACTTGTATTCAATTTAAAAAGTAGATTTAAGTTTTTCTTAGGAACAAGTATTTCTGTAATTTTCTTTTATCGTAGAACGCCGGTTCATGATATATTCTTGTATATTTTGAAAAAATATCTAATTCCTCTGTATATGGAAGTTTCTCGTTTTTTTTGCCATAATATCCATGTAATATATATTTTGCATTCATAAAATCTAAATCTCTTATATAGCATTGGGTTACTCGATTTGCCTCGCTTAGACTCCAAGTTGATATGAAAAGGTCGACGCTTAATTTATCCCTTATTCCACTTAGGGTATCTTTAAAAAAGATAGGTACCAGGTTAATTTTGTTCATTTTAATATTTTCGAACTTATCGTCTCCGACAAAATTAACCATCTCTTCGCCTAGTATATTTTTTAAATAATATGATTGTAAAAATAACATTAAAGGTAAATCCGTTATTATATAAGTCCTTTCTTTGGAGACTCTATACAATAGACGGCACATTGAACCGTACCCCCCCCCAAATTCAAATGTCGTCTTAAATTTGAATGGGTCTACTCCCGCATGTTCTTTAAAAAGAGTTAAATGGGTTAGATGGCTAGTTAACGTTTCAGAAGTTTTATATTTGTTGTTTGTAATATCTGGTTTTAGTACATGGTCTTCTACAAGCAATCTTTTTAATTCCGTATTCTCATATTTTCTTTCAAGATATGGTATTTGAATATTTTGATATTCAGAATTAATACTAAGAAAAATTGCGAAACGAACTATTGGATCTTGAAACATATCGGTATTTTCTTCCAAAAAATGTCCTTGTATAACCTTTAAATGTCTTCCCCAAAGATCAGCAACAAATAAATTTATATCTACAGACGTTTTTTTACAGAAAGCTATATAGTCCAAAACTTCAAAGTTAACCCTTAATGAATTATAATCAAAGCTTTTGTGGAATTGTATACTTTTATGACTTTTAGGAACAGTAGATTTAGCTATTTCATAACCGAAATAGTTTATAATTCTTTTTATAATTGCTTTTACGACCTTCTTCATCTAATAGCTCCTTATTTTGCTGTAGAAATTTAGTCCCGATGCGGGCAGGAGCGCCATAACAAAGATGATGTGGTTGAAATAGGGAATGGAACCTTTTTTGCAATTCTTCATCTTCCTCTGTATATTCAAGGTTTCCGTCCAAGCGTTCGTTCATCTCCTTTGCCAAATCAAGAATTTCCTCAGCAGTATTTTCGACTGGAATCAATCCAGCTTTTCTATATTGGTTACCATTGTATCTTTCTACTCCAGATTCCAGAATTTCACCAAAAGTCAAAACTCTCTTCTTCTCAATAGACCATATTTTTTTGGGAATAAACAAGTCGCCCTCCCTCACAGGAGGGTATTCGAGAGGAGTAACATTGGCACAAGCTGCAGGAATATTGAAGATTAAAGACACCGCATGTATTCCAGATGGAGTTCCAAGAAAAAACTTGCATCTTGCCACTAAATAAATATCTCCGAAATCACTTCGATAATAAGAGGCATAATCGATAATTCGAGGATTGTTTAAATCAGGTAATTTTTCGGCAACATCATAGCCCATACGCACAGCATAGCCACCGCAGGAGGCTATATATTCTGCAGTCTTTAGATAATTTTTTACATCTGAATTTCGATGACCATGACAATTCCTATCCTTTGATTCCTCCGATTTAGCCAATTTATCCTCTCGCTTGGATAAATAAGTAGCATCACGGGAATGAAAGCAAACAAACCAAGAGTCAATACCCATTTTATTTAATAGTTTCTCCCCTTTCTCCTCTTCATGCTCAGTGAAATGAAGGCTTGGTTTACCGTGGCTAAATTCATGATACTCATTTGAGTTCATCGGAATCTCTTGATAAAATGCTGACCTGGCTAGAACCGATTTCTTAGGTGCATCGTTAGCATCTGGAATTATAGGTGAGGTAATCGTTTTAATAAATGGAACCTGTATTATAGGCAACTTACGTTTGTACATTTTTAAAAGCTGCTTGTTAGCCGGTTTAGTGCTGGCTATCCCTATATATAAAATCCCCTCTTTTCTTAGGATGTTTAACTGAAGACGCCTCAAAAACAGCTCTGTATTGTAAGCCAAATGTCCTATTCTTCCATCGTGAATCCGCATAAGTTTTATAAATTTGAAAGGTTTTACGAGGTACAGGAATAACAAAATCATAACTTCTAATAAGTTTACTAGTGTTCGCTGAAACTTTTGAAGCATTTCCTCAACTCCTTGTCTCATCTTCATATACTGTTAGTAACTTCTTTCTTGTTGCTGATGAAAGCGCTCCAATGTCTGGTACATCACCTGTGGCATATCCAGCCCGGCAATATGGAAGACCCAGTCAACGCCCTGAAAATAAGGCTGAATGGCTTCAAAGTCAGCGATATCTAGCCGATGAATAGATAGAGCCGCTGCTTTAGAGTAGTGAGCCAAATTTTCCTGCCGACCGGTGGAAAAGTTGTCTAAAACAATAACCTGGTGACCTTCCTCTAGCAAGCGGTCAACCAAATGGCTACCGATAAATCCTGCCCCCCCAGTGACTAAAGACTTCATGCTACGGTAATAGGCACCGAGGTTGTAATCCCTTCTATCTCGCTGCCCTTCCTCACTCCCTGCTATCCTATCTCAATAAACTTTGCCTTGGGCTTGGCTTGCATAACCCCTGCCAAGGATTCCCCTAAGAATTTGCTAGCGCTGAGGATCTCTATTTCTACCACCTCACCATTCTCATCATAATTCACTATTACTTGGTCATGCTCTAAAGCATGGTGTATCTGCCCATCCTTTATCTGAATATCCAGCGTATCCCTCTCCCCATCGTATTTCATCTTCACTCCTACCGCCTCCTTTCAGCCGGATATATTGTGATAACCAAAAGTCCTTCCTCAGCCTCCTCATACGCGACTCTTAGTACCAATTCATCCGTCAGAGCTCCTTGGGCTATCTTACGCTCCGAATACCCCTCTAAAACTCTCTCCGGATTCCCAAGCGTTTCTATTACCTTCTACCGGGTAATTCCTACCTTAACTAAGTGTAGTAGTTTTTCTTCAGCGTGTAAAGTAAATCGAATCTCCATTCTTTAGCCATCCCGATAAATCCTGCCCCCCGGTGACTAAACACTTCATGTTTGCTATTCTGAAAATAGAATATTGCGTCATTCTGAGCCGAAGGCGAAGAATCTCCGAGACTCTAATCCCCCTTTCCTAAAGGGGGATTTCTCCCACAACTCGCTTCACTCCCTCAGAGTGACAGCCTATTTTCATGATTCCGTTGGTGGGCAGCCGCCCATGAGTGTTTGCTATGAACTAATCTTAAAAATTAATAGTTATCCGCAAAATCTTTTATAATTCTCCCTCACCTAACCTCTCCCTTGAAGGGAGAGGGATTTTATATGATATCATGCGGAAGACTATAATCGATTTGGAGTGAACCCTTGGAACTGGACACATTAGGTTAGGAAGGTTTGGCAGGGTCGGAATGTCCTATATCGGAATGTCCTATAATGGAGGAGAGAAAGGATCTTGCCATGAGGAATCAGAGAAGTTTCAGCTTAGAGTTTAAGAGGCAGGTTGTGGAGGAGCTTCTG
>SDBU01005323.1_pt1 | contig 15443 bp, 8 predicted proteins | sample 2277071 | NCBI WGS metagenome assembly SDBU01 (sample SAMN10397929, study PRJNA504765) | marine sediment metagenome | isolation source: marine sediment core GS08_GC12, 126 cmbsf | place: Arctic Ocean: Gakkel Ridge, Loki's castle | collected 2008
CTATAATGTAGGTTCGGGCATCCGATACAGAACCTTCTTTGAAGAATTTGTAGGCGGCGACGGCAATTATCGCAAGCACAACGGGTCTAATCCCCTTCAAAATATATTGCACAACCTGTTTATCTTTGAATTGGATAAAGAACAGAGTGATAATCAACATCAAGGACGCGCAAGGCAGAATATACCCTATAGTACCAAGAGACGCGCCAAAAAAACCGCCGGTTCTGCCGCCCTTTTTATAGCCGGCTTTATAGCCGACATACACGGTCATTTTAACCGTTATGGGGCCAGGCAATCCACTTGCAACAGACCAACCATCCTGATACTCTTGCGCGGTCAACCAATCTCTATCGACAGATTCTTCCTGTATCGCCGCTGCTAACGCATGCCCTGCGCCAAAAAAGAAGGCGCCCATCTTGAAAAATACCAAAAAAATTTCCAGATAATGCACTATTTTTCCTCCATTGCCAGAACTTCTTTGAGTGCGGTAATCGCAACCTGAAGTTGCTCTTGCGAGGGTTTTTTGGTGGTGAGCCGTTGCAAAAGCAGCCCGGGGGCGAGCAGTATACGTATCAGGAGTGAATTTGGCCATCTGCCAGCCAACTTGGTAATCTCATAGGAGATACCTGCAATCACCGGGAGGAGAATTATTCGCGAACCAATACGCACTAAAATCTCCGGTTTACCTAAAAGGGAAAATACTACGATACTGACAATTATAACGGTGAAAAGAAAAGTTGTGCCACAGCGCGGATGTATTGGATTGTATTTGCCCGCATTTTCCGACGTCAATTCTTCTCCCGATTCATAAGCGTGGATAGATTGATGTTCCGCACCATGATATTGAAATACGCGTGCAATCTGCTTTATGCGCGAAATAACCAGGACGTATCCTAAAAATAGTCCTAGTCTAATTAATCCATCGGTGATATTAAAAAGCAGCTTTTGCTCTTTTTCTGTTATCCAACCCGCCACTAATGCCGGTAAGACGACGAAAAGACCCATCCCAAGGACGATACTGATAATGAGCGTTAAGGCGAGGGTGAAACCACCTAATTCGTTCTGTTTGTCTTTTGGGGATTCCACCGCATCTGACGATTCTTCTTCGGATTCTATTTCGTCCATAGCCTCATTCGCAGAAAATGTTAAGGCTTTATAGCCCCACACGAGAGACTCCAGCAACACAACTATTCCACGCAGTATCGGACGCTTGAATATGGGATAACGGTCTCCAAGCGGATGCATCTGTTCTCTTCTGACGACAATTTCATCATTAGGTTTGCGGACAGCTATAACAAGCGATTTCGGCGTGCGCATCATGACACCTTCGATTACCGCCTGCCCGCCAACATTTTTTTTCTCCATATTATCACCATAAAGGGCAAAGGGGCAAGGGGGCAAGAAAAGGAGTGAAGGGGGCATGAGTGATATTCCCATCCCGTAGCGAAGCGGAGGGGCCAAGCGGTTTTTCATAGTTTTAATCTTTCCAAAGCTTAGATTGGGAAGTATAAACGTGTGATGGTAAGCATCACTTTTAACCCTCTTGCCCTCTTGCCTTCTAGCCATTTTGCCCTTACGATTTTCTGCGGGTTACTTATCAGTGTGCAATTACACGCGATATGTGCTATACACTTGTCTGCCCATATCTCTGACGGAATTTCTCCACACGCCCTTCAGTATCAAGATATTTGCGTTGTCCGGTAAAAAACGGATGACATTTCGAACAAACGTCCGAGCGCATCTGTGGTTTAATAGATATAGTTTCGACCGTATTACCACAGACGCATGTGATGGTTGCGTTGACAAGTTCCGGGTGAATTTCAGGTTTCATAGCTTACCTCCTATGCTTTAAGAATGCCAAGGTCAGATGTATTTACGTTCAATATTCTTTCAGGATTTTCGGATAGGCTTTTGGCTGTGATATAACTGGTCTGTGCGATTACACGCGCTACATAATCCTACGATTAGCCCTTCATTGAATCCATGAAAATCTTATTCGTTTTCGTCTTCGCCATACGTCCTAGAAAGATGTCTTCCATCGCTTCAGCAACGTTCATTTGATTTAACGCCCTGCGCAAAATCCAGACCTTATTTAAGGTTTCCTTATCCATCAGGAGTTCCTCGCGGCGTGTTTTCGACATGTTGGCATTGATAGCGGGGAAGATTCGCAGGTTGAATAGCGAGCGGTCTAAGTGAAGTTCCATGTTGGCGGTTCCCTTCAATTCCTCGTAAATATAATCGTCGGCTCTGCTTTCCGTATCAATCAAAACCGTTGACATAATCGTCAAACTACCGCCATCTTCGAATTTGCGCGCTGCGCCGCAGAAGCGCCGCGGCCTTTGCAACGCAGCAGGGTCAAGACCGCCGCTCATCGTCCGTCCGGTATGTGGTACGACCAGATTACATGCGCGTGCAAACCGCGTTATACTGTCCAACAGGATTACAACATTATGCCCGTATTCAACCAGGCGTTTAGCTTTTTCGATGACCATATCCGCGACTTGTATATGCCGTTCGGGTGGTTCATCGAAGGTTGAACTGATAACTTCTGCTTTGACAGAACGCTCCATATCCGTTACTTCTTCAGGTCGCTCGTCAATCAGCAGTACAATTAAAATGACTTCCGGGTGATTCGCAGTGATGCCGTGAGCGATATTTTTAAGTAGCTCTGTCTTACCGCTGAACGGTGGAGCGACAATCAAACCGCGCTGTCCTTTACCAATAGGCGTCATTAAATCCATGATGCGGGTTGAAAGTTCATCCGGCGCGTGCTCTAATTTGAGCTGCTCATACGGATGAACCGGGGTCAGATTATCGAATAAAATCTTATCCTTTGCTAATTCCGGGTTTTCATAATTCACGGCTTCAATTTTCAGCAGTGCAAAGTAATGTTCTTCCTTTTCACCACCTTTTTTAGGGGGACGAATTTGCCCTTGTACGATATGCCCCGTGCGTAAATCAAACCTGCGAATTTGTGAGGGAGATACATAAATATCATCGGGGCTTTGTAAATAATTGTATCTAGAAGACCGTAGAAATCCGAATCCTTCAGGAAGCCTTTCTAATACACCGTCCCCAAATAATAAGCCATTTTCCTCTGTTTGAGCTTCTAAAATTTTAAAAATCAAGTCTTGTTTCCGTAGACTACTATAACCAGTCAATCCAAGATTCCGGGCAATATTACTTAGCTCAGAAATGGTCATTTCTTGGAGTTTGACAATGTCCACGTTATCCATGCTTCATCGCTCCTTAATTGAAATACTATGCTTTTTGAATGAATAGTTTAGATATAATACACAATGTTACATTTCCTTGTAACCCAAGATTCTATCCCCAATTCTCCTAATTCTCGGAATGGCTCTTTCTTTCGTGACTGGCTTCGCGGAAATGGCTATCGCGCACTTGGTTTGAGAGAAAAACAATTTCTGATAGCCAACTTAGAAAGTTGGGCTACTACTTCAATTTCTAATTTAACATCATACATTGATGTTCAACGGAGTTTATTAAAACTATAACCCACAGCAAAATACATATTATCTGAAAATCTGGTATGAAATTTCCCATGGATACCATATAGATTCAGACAACCCAAGTTTCCATACTGAAAAATCGCAAATGTTAAATCACATCGGATCTTTTTGGTCGGATACTAAATCATAGAAAACCGGTGACGGAAACTTCGTCCTTCAGGTGCGCGAAGCCATCCCGCGCCGCGGGGAGGAAGTCGCCCTCCTTTTTTGGGGGAATAATCAGGGAAATTTGCCGTTAGGCTGGCTCTCCCACGGCCGCTTCGGCTTTCGCCGGTAATGGTCACCTCGCCAACGTTAGCCACGAAAGAAAGCGTTATTGGGTGGTTTTGAACCCCATAGTAAATATCGTTCAGTAATATGCAAGTTCGCGAAACAATCCCGAGAACGGGGGCTGCACCGGCTCTTGTTTTATGCTCATCGACACTTAACTTGTTTCTGAATTTAACCTCTGTACTCACTCCCGCTTGTTCACTAGCACAAAATGAAAGCTTCTAGCCCATTTGCTCATTTTTGTTTTGCTTGTACTTGATTATTTAAACTATTGGAAAAGTTAATGTAGATTACAATTAACTTGTAAAGTACAGGCAAAGCGAATAACAGCTTGCCGCAGCCTTTGCGTGAGCAAAAGTGCGTCGGACCGGTGAAGCATATCACTTAAGTGTGGGGGCAAACGGTGTCTATATATTCACCCATAACGGAGCCCCATCAGCCTTCCGGCTGTTGGTTGAGGCTGGTCAACTTTGGAACCTGCTATTTGTGTTCTCACACAATCACAAGCTCCCGACTTCAGGCGGTGATAGTTGACAGATACCAGACTGGGAAACATACGAAGACGGGCCAACTCATCTCATATCGGAGTTGAACTGTTCGTTGTAGTAAGTACTGGTGGGAAAATTCGATTCTCATTAAATTATACTTTAAAAAATTAATAACGTCAAGTATTTTTTTTCAACAACCCCCATGTTTTTTTCACTTGCACTTCTAATTCTGCCATTCCGCTGTTATTTTCTATGATAAAGTCCGCGTATTTTACTTTTTCGGACAATGGCATTTGTGCATGGATGCGCGCCCATGCATCCGAAACGCTGAAAGATCTTTCTTGCTTGACACTTCGGTGAATTAATCGTTGCAGTTGCTTTTCTTCGCCTGAGACAACCACTATGACAAAATCTACAGTATCTTGCAAGCTCGCTTCAATCAGTAATGGTGCGTCAATGACCACTACTCGTTCAGTCTCCAACTTAACCAAACGTCGGGCTTCTGCCCAGGACTCTTCAATAATCGCCGGATGCATGATGTCATTTAATCTCACGCGACGGTCTGAATCATGAAAAACAATATTGCCCAGCTTTGCGCGATTGATGTCGCCAGATTCGTCGAGAATATCCGCGCCAAATGTCTCCACAATTTGGTCATATACAGGATTTCCCTTTTTCAGGAGTTGATGTCCAATTTCATCAAGGTCAATTACGTGCGCGCCATATTGTGCAAGCAACCGGGCAACTGTTGTTTTGCCACATGCAATCCCACCTGTTAATCCAATTATTAATCCTCTGGTGCATACAGGTGCTATTCGATAATTTGTTGTTTGATGGGTTTTCATAGATTATGCGAAGGACAGGAATTCTTTATAAGTAAAGAAGAAAGGAAAAAAATGCGAGGAGCTTTTATTTTCTTCCTTTCCTTCCATTTGGTAGGCAGATAAACACCGGGACAGATTATTCAAAGCAAGAGCAAAAGTTCATCTTTTCTCTTCTTCAACACTAATTAATAACGGCTGCTTTTTAGTTTCACCTAATTCTTTGAATTTAATCAACATCTGTCTGACCTTACGTCGAAAGATATCATCTGATAAGACGAACTTTACCTGTTGTCTCAGGGTCAATGAGCTATTCAATTCATCTCTGAGAATTCTCGCCTGTTTTACAAAATTATCTTCACATTCATAAAATTTGGTCAAAGCAGCGCGCAGTTCCTCATCAGGTGTGCCTTCCTCACAGAGGAGTTTTAATTGTTTTTTGGTCTTTCGTTTCTCATTCCAAAATTGTTTTTTGAGTTCTTTCAATTGATTATATTTTGGATAGAACGACAGAAGTTGATTTGTCGAGAGGGAGAGTTCATTGGTGAGCTCCAAAATGCGCGCAACATCAACGATTTCTCCGATGCTTTCATTTTTTTTGTTACCATACGTTTTCAGTTTTTCTCTATCCGCGTCAGCTTTAATTAGTAATGGCTGTTTTTTGGTTTTACCTAATTCCTTGAGCGTAACCAATATCTGTTTAACCTCACGGCGAAAGGTGTCATGTGAGCGAAAAGTATCATGTGAAGAAATAAACTTTGCCTGTTGTCTCAGGGTCAACAAGCTATTTAATTCATTTCGGAAAAGAATTTTCGTCTGTGTTACAAAATTATCTTCGCATTCATAAAATCTATTCAAAGCAACGCGCAGTTCCTCATCAGAAGCGTTTCCTTCATCGAGGAGTTTTAGCTGTTTTATTGTTTTTCGTCTCTCAACCCGGAATTGTCTTTCGAGTTTCTCCAATTGATTATATTTTGGATAAAATAATGAGAGTTGCTCCGTTGAGAGGGAGAGCTCATTGGTAAGTTTCATAATTCGCACAACATCAACAATTTCTGCAGTATTTTCATTTTTTTTGCTATCATCCGCTTTCATCAGTGGCATAAAAACACCGAATGCAAGAACTGCTACAGCGAATATAATAACGAATGCGACAAATCTTTTTCGCTTCATGATTTATCCTCCTTTCGCGTGCGGGTACTGTAACGTTTTTATTTTAAATTTGACAGCACCCGCGTGTGGCATTGTCAAAAATAAACGGATTCTAATAATTAGAATCAAAGCATGCAATCGCATCCATTAACTCATCATCCTCAAATTGATTGAGGTCTGTAATCCCGACGTTCTTAATAAGATTACTCACAAGGTCAGTGAATTCTCCCTTTATTTTAGGAGTAATCTCTACCTCCATTTCTATAACATCAGCACCCGCTATCACATAACCATAACTTACTGGCGCCTCAATTGTGAGGATGTTAGTATCAATCTGTTCCAATTGGTCTGCCTGGGCATCATCAATTAGCATTGTTGACAGCGCAACTTCGACTGATGGCACAACTACAGGCTGCGTTGAATCTCTCAGGGCAAAATATCCGACTATCGAAAAAAATCCGATGAGCAGCAGAGCGGCCACGCCCGCCCCAGCTAATCGCAACGGAGAGAGGCGTGGGAAAAATCCCTTAATGCAGGGTTGTTTTTCCACCTGTTGTGCGATGCGCCGGCGCAACACCGGGATGAAAGCTTCCCAAACCTCCGGAGGCGGATATTCCACGGGCAGACTACTCGCAATCCGAATGGTATGCTCAAGTGCTCGAACTTCTTTTCGACAGATATCGCAATCACGGAGATGAGCGTCAATATAGTTCAATTTTTCCGAAGATAAAACACCTTCCAAATATCCAGGCAGCAGCCTTTGTATTTTTTTACATTTCATTTTCGTTCCCTTCCACATACGGAGTAAGTAATTTACGCAATGCCCGCGTGGCGTTGAACAAATGAGCCTTTATACTACCGATACGCAGTCCCAGTTCATCCGCAATTTCCTTAAGTGCCATCCCTTCGTAGTGTCGCAGGATAAACACCTGTTTCTGGCGTGGCGGTAATTGTGCTATAGCCTGTGAAATTACCGCCTCCAACTCTTTGCGCTCAACATACCTGTCAGGCATGTCGTACGATACTACTTTGTAAAAATTGTGTTTCTGGGACAGGATATTATCATCAAGCGCGACATTTTGATAACGCTTACGTTTACGAGTATAGTCAATACACGCATTCCTGGCGATTTGGTATAACCATGTGTAGAATGTCGATTCACCTTTAAAATTCTTTAATGCTTTAAATGCGCGCAAAAATATCTCCTGCGATAGGTCCCACGCATCATCAACATGATGCGTGAAGTTGTACGCTAAGTCGTAAATCCGCTTTTGATATTTTGACACTAATTTACCAAAAGCTTGCGTATCGCCAGACAAGATTTGTTCAACTAAAAATCTATCATTATCTGTCATTATCTGTTTTCACGGGCACTGTCCCGTATAGACGAAGGGATATTCGAAAGGTTTAGGGAGGATATTTTCTATATTACTAAAATCTCATTACAGTGTTTAGAACGAAGGTTGTCTAAAAATGATAAAGCATGATTAAAGGGATTTGGATAGCTTTGACCAAGTTCCTCCTAAACGAATGATAAAATAGTAAAGATAAGTTAAAGCCGCCGATCGGATTCGAACCGATGGTCTGACGATTACGAATCGTCTGCTTTACCGTCTAAGCTACGGCGGCTTATGTAAAAATAAGTCAGAACTTTGAGGTGAGATTTAATCTACTAACGGCTGGTAGCGAACTAATGGTTGGTGCCGAGAGGCAGAATCGAACTGCCGACACATGGATTTTCAGTCCACTGCTCTACCGGCTGAGCTATCTCGGCATAAAACACGACAAATCATAATATATTAAGGATACCAAAATTTTACGCTTCTGTCAAGTTTTTTTTTGTATTTCATTTGCATTTTTTAGTTGTTTCTATCAGCAAATATATGATAAACTTCTAAGCTAAGAATAGTTTCCTAAAGGGTGGTTTAGGAAGTAAACGGTTCGCCTTAGGCTCAATAGTCGAAGTTGCGAGCGCAACGAAGCAATCACTGTCGTAAACCACCAGATGCCGTTGCGACTTGGGTTGAGTAGCTTGCGTATCGAAACCCGTAGTGAAGCAATCAATTGCCGAATCTTAAGATGAGTCGGGTTTTCTCGTTTTCTCGTTTTCGTTTTTTTTACTTTTCAGGTCTGGAGATATACTTAATGAAGCGCAGAAACATTATATTATTAACGTTTGCTACCTTTTCACTGTTTGTATTTGTCAGTGGATACTTATTTCTACAATCCAATTTTTTTCTCAAAAAAATACAAGGATTACTGGTAAATCAAATCAGTACACGATTAAACCACGAAATCAAAATTGGGGGACTTTCTGGTAATATCTTACGGCATTTAAAAGTTGAAAAAATTGAGGTAGTGGATAAGCATTCTGATAGTCCTCTTCTTGCTGCTAAAGAGGTTAGCATTAATTATAATCTATGGGGTTTATTGCGTGGGCGATTTTTGGTGGATAAACTCACATTTACCGAACCGTTGGTCAATGCTGAATTGGCGAAAGACGGTACTCTGAATTTAACGACCTTGCTACCAAAACAGGAAGTTAAGGAACAGCCGACGAAATCATCATCCAATCTATTTGATTTTCTTGGTATATCGCATGTCCGATTGGATGATGGCACACTGAAGTATATTGATAAAATACGTAATATCAATGTAATTATCAGCGGTTTCAGCATGCACATTGACGGTTCGTCCAACGCTATCGACCACGAGGGAGAGTTTAAATTTCACAATGGCAGTATTGACATCAATGGCGTGAAGAAAAAAATTGATGAATTAACAACAACGTTTCATCTGTCCTTCGAAAAAAATCAATTGAGCGATTCACGCGGTAAACCGTTGAGTTTAAAAACGCACTTGCGGATGAATATAGGCAATTCGTGGGTGGAGGCGATAAGTGAGACGATAAGTAGCACCCGGACACTGCAATCGCCTTTCATGGAAACAACAATTACGTCCGAGTTAGATTTACAGGATATCAAGAGCTTTCTGCCGGAACACTCTCGGCTTGGAGGTCAGGCGCGTATTGACATTTATGCAATCGGTACGTTAGAAGAAATAGCGGGCAAATTTGGTCTCACGTTGCCCTCTGCCTACTATAATGATATCGAAATTCAGGATTTGCATATCAAGGCTGATTTTACTCAGACTTCCTTTAAAATGACTGAACTTTTTTGCACGGTAGCTGACGGGCGGTTGACGGGTACCGGAACATTGAATTTGACCAACAAACAATTGGCTTATCAGTCGGTAATTCAAGCAGTAGACCTACAGGCTGAAAAATTTATACCGATGTTGGTGAAGATGCCGTCGGACGGCGATAAATCGCTTTTCCCCCCCCACACTCAAGTGTGGGGCTATAAGTATGGGGCTAACGAACGGGAAAGTTTTATAACTGGTGTGATAAACGGCAAATTCACCGTCGCAGGGATTCTACCGTCTGTAGAAAATCTTCAGATACGACCCGATATAATCGGGGATAACCTGAAATCGGAGGGAACTTTTTCGCTCTCGAACGGAACGTGTAATGGCGTTGCATTACAGGATATTTCCGCTGACTATAAGCTAGTCGATGATGTGCTATCATTCCGCGGGGATTTCGATATTGCCCAAGCGGAATTGCAGGGTGTGCTTGGCTTGATAGACCGCACTGCTCTCGATATGCGTCTGACGCATATCGACCTGGCAAAGATTTCTGCAATTTTGTTCCCGTCGGTCACTGTTCCGACGGGGTTAAACCCCGTCGGATACAACCTACGGGCATTGCCATCAATCTCCGGAGAAGGCTCGATATCCGCAAAAATCAATGGTACATTAGAAAAACCGCGCATAACGGCTAGTTTAGACATTCCACGCGCGATGTTGAACGATATCTCTCTGGGGACAGTTGAGGGGCGATTCTCTTATGAGGATAAGCAGGTGCATATCGAGGAAATCGTTCTCCGAAAAAAAGAGCCACGAAAGTTTATGGAACATTCCGGTGAGGACACTCAATGTATACTCAGTGGCAATGTTATGCTAAGGGATAATATCGCCCTTGAACTTAAACTTTCACTAACCCCTCTGCGATTGGCGAGTTACGCGCCGCTACTCAGTCCATCATTGCCTCTATCAGGATTAGTAACAGGAGACATATTGTTGCGCGGTGCGTTAGACGCATTGAATGGTAAAGCCGACTTGAAAATTACACAAGGAAACTTATATGGTTTTCCGATTGACCCGTTTACTCTGCCCGTGCATGTCGAAGCCAATACTATCCGCATCCCTCAAATACTAATTTCCAGTAATGAGGACAATCTTCAATTATCTTGTTCTTTTGCGCCGAATGGCGATTATACATTCCAGTTGTTATCAAATGAGCTTGATATTGCGCGGTTATTTAAAATCTCCGGCATAAATCAACCTGTAGAAGGCACAGTAACGCTTGAAGTTGATGGCGGTGGTAACATCACAAATCCTTCCGCTGATATCACATTGAATCTTGATGGGATTCGTTATGCGGGACAAGAGCTTGGACATATTGCTGTAACAGGAACATTGAAGCATAGCCTAGAGACCATCGGGCAAAAGGGTAGGGCCGAGTCTCAGACCATGACCGTTAGCAAAGATAAAACCGGCGCCGAACGCTCGTTTGAGTTTTACGGTACAGCCATGAACGATACGCTTCAGGTCACAGGCACGTTGAATATCCCAGAAAATATCATGGATATTCAAAACAAGACAAAAGAAGCATCATTGCCATTTACCATTATGGTTGCGTTGAACGATTTCAATATACGTCCGCTTGTGAATATTTTTTATTCCGATATACATCTTGATGGCAAACTCTCTGGCAGTCTGCAATTCGCAGGAGATGTCATGGACTTGCCGCGTTTAAAAAGCAACATCTCGCTACAGCAGGTTACACTCAACACCCAGAATCACAACCTATTCAATCTCGAACCCATTGAAATTGAATTCACCAATCAAACAGCTTATGTAAAAGTATTTGAACTCGTCGAATATATTGAACGCGCGTCGGGTGATGTGTCCTCTTCAATTACTTCTGCAACGCGTTCTGTGGTCGCGTTGAATGGGCATTTAGGCCCAAATTTCATGCAACCATCCATGCCTCTCGATTTGTCCGTGACCGCAGAGGCGTTGGATGTGTCGCTGCTGTGTGATTTATTGGGGGTAGACCAAGTCATATCTGGTGCAGTAAAATTGGATGTAGATGTCACAGGTACCGCAGAATCTCCCAAGATGACGTTGTCCTTAGCGTCACCCCAAATTGTTATTCCACATCCCGCACAACCCATCTCTCTTACCAGTATCAGTGGTTCTGCTGTATATAATGACCGCCTGTTTCGCATTGACCACTTCAGCCTTCAACTGTTCCCTGAATCGTTGGACGATTTACGGTATGAGAACGTGATAAATCTCACAGGGGAAATTCCGGTAGATTTGGCATTCATACCAATGCTAAAGTCGGCGGATATTCCAGGGGCGAGAGACGTATTCCGTTCGCGAATACCTAAAGATAGTAACATGGCACTGCAATTGACTGCTCCCAACATACAGTTAGACCGCTTAGCGCCATTTATCCTCAACATTTCGGAGATTACTGGTAATTTGAAATTCATCGCTACCATTACAGGTAATCTATTGAATCCGGAAGTGACCGGCACCGTCGCATTAAGCGCGGAGAAAATAATCTCTACTAAATTCCCTCAACCGATTGAACATCTCTCCTGTTTGGCTAAGATGCGCGCGCAACCTTTGAAAGAATCCGACATCGCAACCATCGAATTGAAAACTCTACAAGCACAAATTGGGACAGGATATTACACAGCTTTTGGACGTGTGGCTGTGCCGTCTCTATTGAGTGCTTTGAGAAACGAGAAAATTTTAAAACCGTCTTTCTTCTTAATCCTTCGCGGTGAGGATGTAGATTTCATTACTCCTTTCCGGCTTTCCGGCTTTCCGGCAGTCCGGCAGTCCGGTATCGCGGGTCATGCAGATGTGTTCGCGCAATTGTGGGGTTCAGGTACTCACATCAATGATGTGAAGGCTGAGATAGTGATAGATGACGTACTGCTTCAGATGCGCCCCGATTACATCGGGATAAACTCAGCTATTCCACAGGGCGCCTCCTCCCCGCATAGCCCATACGAAGTGCGCAACGCTGGCTCAATACGGCTTAGTTTGTCAGATGGGCGGTTGCAGTGCAATGCGTTACGAATGCGAACCGCTGATTCTCCGACGCCTATAGTCTCAATGTCCGGTTACGTTGATGTTGAAAGGCGTGTCGATATACATCTGAAATGCAACCAGTTGAATTTAGCTCTAGCGTCTCCTTTCTTGGGCCCCCAGTATTCCTCACGTGGATTGGCGTCCTGTGACATTAATATCGACGGTCTGATAGAAGAGCCGCGTATTGAAGCGACGTGGGAAATCTCCGATTTTGGCGTCAAAGGTGGGGTGGTTCACTCAGAAGTCCTGACAACATCGGGACGCTCAAACACTGACCAAAAGAAGCAGGTCGGACAGCTTGTACAATCACCACGGAGTATTCGCCTTTTTAGGGGCTGCGCGTCTTATCGTGATGAAGAATTGGATTTGCCACATCTGCAGATTATCGGTTTTGGCAATGAACTAACGGTCACCGGCAAAATACCGATAAATTTAGCTTTGACACCGATGCCTTTGCATGCTCGTCTGCCTGCTCGACCGATTGATGTTACTATCAAAGGAGAATCTATCGGTCTTGATGTTCTGCAGACTTTAAGTAATCACGTCAAGTCCGCGGATGGTGCTGTTAATATTGATTTGGGCATTCGTGGCACATCTGCGAAACCACATCTTGTCGGAACAATTTCTATCCGGGATGGAACGGTGCAGCTTTCAAACTTTGATACACCGCTAAAATCTATGGTATTGCGCGTAAAAGCTAATGAGGGACAGATTCAATTAGACGAATTGAGTTTTCATATTGGCGATGGTTGGTATGCCGCGAATGCACATCTTAGCATGGATGGACTGATGCCGCGGATATTAGTTGTAGATACCTTCCGGGTAGAAAATGCTCAAATTGCAGATTTCGCTCGCAACTTTCTTACGGGGCAACCTGCTGGAAAGCTTGTGGGACATATCAACGCTGAAATGCATATTGATGAGATGCACATCGGAAAGTTAATCAGCGAATTCTCATCGAAATCCGCGCCGAAAATTGAGACCATGGATATTTTGAAACAGATGTCAGGAAAATTAGACATTACAGATGTGTATGTAAAAGCAGCAGAAGAATATGAAATTTATAATCCATCACCGATTGAAGTCACATTGGAAAATGGGACCATAGGTGCTTTCTTTGAATTAGAAGAGGAAAGCTCTCCCGAAAAGGACAAACGTTTCCGCATCACCGCGAGTGGTCACTGGAAATTGGGTAAAGATTTAAACTTAACTGTTGGCGGTATTCTCGACATGGCTTTCGCCTCGAAATTTGTTACAACATTACCTTTTGAACTCCTCCGCGGCAAACTGGAATATAAAATCTACCTTCGCGGCACAGAATCAGACCCGCGTATCACCTGTGAGTGGTGGAACGCGGAGAATTTTGCTATTGGAAGCGCGCCCGTGGAGTCTTTAACCGGAAAGATTAATTATGAACAACAGAAATTAGATGTTGAGGAAATACGCGTTGCGATAAGCGATAATAGTATAGGCGATAACAGCATAGTTTTGAAAGGTGTTATTCCTGCGTGGTTATCTTTGTCGGAATTAGATTTTGGTCTTTTAGATGCGGAATCCAAATTGTTCCTTGATGCCCAATTTGACAGCTTGAGCTTCATTCCACTCATCGACAATCAGTATGCTGATGCGGAGGGGACAGGAAAAGTAAGTATCACGATTGGCGGAGATATCACCACTCCGAAATTTTCGGGTTTTGCAGAGTTTCGCGATGTTACCCTGCGCTCTCTGTCTAACAACCTCGAAATCAGTGACACGGATATTCAACTTACGTTCCTCGAAGATAAAGTCACGATTGAAATGCAAGGAGAACTCAACAATGGGACATATCAAGTTAATGGTTCCGTGGGATTATCTCAATATATACCGCAGATTTTCAATATCAATGGCACATGGGAGAATTGCACTTTTGAGGCGCCGGGAATTTTTGAAATCACCGGCGACGGCAATGCTACACTCACGGGCACGTTAGACTCACCGATGCTGGAGGGCATGATGACCCTTAGTGAAGGTAGATTAACGCAAACCTGGAAGGTCATCGTCAAAAACTGGCTTGACACCGACGACATCAATCCACAATACGATGTTTATTATGACTATCCGATTCTCCGTAATTTAGAAATGAATCTCGACATACAAGCCGCCAATAATGTATGGATGGACGCGCCCTCAATAGCAAAAATCGAAAATAGCGTCGATGGGCGGATTGTTGGACTGTTGAATAAATTTGTCTTTGTCGGTCATGTTGAGCTTCTGGGCGGAGAATTATGGTACTTCGAACATAAATTTAACGTCATATCCGGACGTGTGGATAATAATAGCACCGATATCTTTGACCCGGAATATACCATTAACGCGAAAACAGCAGAGCCGTTGAATAGTATCCCGTTACTGAACGGTAATGGTGAAATTCAGCCCAGAGACATGAATATTATGGTCACCCTTACAGGTACGCTGGAAAATCCTGGGCCGCCCAATTTGCGCGCGGAAATCTTGGACAAAGAACCTGGCGAACAATATGAACTTGACCGCCAGCAAATTATATCCATTCTCACCGTTGGAATTCCCGAAATTCGCAACCTCAATGGACTGCTTTACAGCACCGCCCCGGAGCTTCTAAAAAAACAAGCTGAGTCGTACCTGGGCAACCGATTTGCCGGCACTTTGGGCTTGCGCGAATTACGCTTCGATATAAGACCCGAGGCTTTTGAGGAATCGCGCTTCTTCTTCGCCAGAGAACTGACCCCGCGCTGGGCTATAACTTACTCGTCCACTTTGCAATTACACAAAGAACAACGCATCGAAATCGAATACCAACTTCTGAAGTTTTCAGAAACCAAAAACAAACAAATCGCTATCACCGGTGAACGCAATGAAAAAGGAAAATACGGAGTAGATTTGAAGTTGGAATATCTGTTTAGATGAGTGGATAAAGGGCAAGGGGGCTAGAG
>SDBU01005324.1_pt1 | contig 15442 bp, 13 predicted proteins | sample 2277071 | NCBI WGS metagenome assembly SDBU01 (sample SAMN10397929, study PRJNA504765) | marine sediment metagenome | isolation source: marine sediment core GS08_GC12, 126 cmbsf | place: Arctic Ocean: Gakkel Ridge, Loki's castle | collected 2008
CCGAGGTTATTTTTATCCGCTTTGAGGAGAAACCATGTATTACTTCGCTTATGCCTCTAATCTCAGTAAAAAGCAAATGAAGGAACGCTGTCCCGACAGTAAGCCCAAGCTTGTGGTTACCCTTCATAACTATAAGTTAGCGTTCATTGGCTGGTCCCGGCAGTGGCGGGGTGGCGTCGCCAGCATCAAACCATTTAGCGGCGAGAGAGTTCTCGGTGCTATTTACGAGCTTTCCGAAAGAGACTTGAGACGACTGGATAAATGTGAGGGCTACCCCGATGTGTATACCCGCATAAATGTAAATGTGACCAATGACTTTGGCGACCGGATAGAAGCCGTAACCTATGTCAAAGTCGGGCAGTTAGAAGAAACACCGCCCTCAAGGGAGTACCTGTCTGTTATTCAGCAGGGCTATAAAGATTGGGGAATTATTTAGGTATAGACCAGCTTCAAACTGGGGAGAGAGTGAACTCAGTATGAAAAGAATCGTATATATAGTTCTTTCGGTAGTATTGCTAGCCACCATGCTCATTAGTGGCTGCCAGTTCGGGCAGGAAACACCCACCCCGACTATTGAGGGAGAGCTTAACCTGTATGGCATTGACCCACTGACACTTGACCCGGCGGTCTCCGGTGAAATGACTTCCCATGAGTATATAATGCAGCTATTCGGTGGTTTGGTTCGCCTGGGTGATAACCTGGAACCAGCACCGGATATCGCTGAGAGGTGGCAGGTTAGTAATGATGGTAGAACCTATACCTTCTATCTGCGGCACGATGTCAGCTTTCACAATGGCCGGGAGGTTAAAGCGGGAGATTTTAAGTATTCCTGGGAGCGCGCCGGTGACCCGGCTACCGGGTCGCTGACGGCAGCTACCTACCTCGGGGATATTGTCGGGATAGCAGAGGTGATAGCTGGTAAAAGTGAGGAGATTAGTGGGGTCAGAGTTATTGATGATTACACCCTTGAAGTAACTATAGATGAGCCTAAATCCTACTTCTTATCCAAGCTCACCTATCCCACCGCCTTTGTCGTGGATAGAGCCAATGTAGAATCAGGAGAGGGGTGGTGGCACCGTCCGAATGGGACTGGTCCGTTTAAGCTCAGGCAGTGGGAGGAAAACAGCCTGCTGGTTCTGGAGAGGAATGGGCTCTACTATGGAGAGTTAGCTAAGGTCAATATGGTTATCTTTCATCTGTGGAGTGGCGTGCCGATGAATCTGTATGAGACCGGCGAAATTGATACTACCAGCGTCGGTCTTAATTACATTGATAAGGTTACCGATGAGGCAGGTCCCTTCTACCGTGAGCTAAGTGTAGTACCTGAGCTGAGCTTCTTCTATATTGGCTTCAACACCACTAAACCACCGTTTGACGATGTCAATATTCGCCGTGCCTTCAGCCAGGCCATCAATAAGGATAAACTGGTTTCTCTGGTATTTAGGGATATGGTGCAGCGGGCGGATGGCATCCTACCCCCAGGTATGCCTGGTTTTAATAAGGGGTTATCCGGGCTGGACTATGATATAAACCGAGCCAGGGAGTTAATTGCTACCTCCAGCTATGGTGATGTATCCCGGCTGCCGCCCATCACCATTACTACCTCAGGCTGGGGAGGATTAATATCGTCGGGGCTGGAAGCTATCATCTATGAGTGGCGGCAGAACCTGGGGGTGGAGGTACAGGTAAGGCAGTTAGAGCCGCAGAGATTCCTCTATCACCTCAAGCAGGAGAAGGATGAGATGTTCTTTATCGGCTGGATAGCTGACTACCCACATCCGCAGAATTTTCTTGAAGTTTTGTTTCACGGTAGCGCCGATAATAACTATGGTGAGTACAGCAACCCTGAGATAGATGCTCTGCTAGAGGCGGCAGGCGTGGAGCAAGATAGTGAGCTGAGCCTGGCACTATATCAGGAAGCCGAGCAGAAGCTGGTTGATGATGCGGCCAGTTTACCTTTATGGTTTGGGCAGAATTACATTCTTATTAAGCCCTATATTAAGGGATATAACCTAAACCCCTCAGGCTTTGCTATGTTCAATAGTGTCTCTATTGAACCACACTAATAGGGAGGGTAGAAGTGGGTGAGACGCAGGTTAAAAAGACGGTATGCATGTGGTGCCATGACCATTGTAAGGTAGCGGTACACGTTAAAGACGGGCAGCTTATTAAGGTTGAAGAAGACCAGGAGCATCCCCGCAGCGCCGTGCTCAAGCCCACCGTCAGAGCATGTCCCCGAGCACGTGCCGCCGCCGACTGGTTTCATCATCCAGAGCGGCTCAGTTATCCCCTGAAGAGAGCCGGTGAAAGAGGCGAAGGAAGGTGGCAAAGGGTATCTTGGGAACAAGCCCTGGATGAGATAGCGCAAAAATTGGGGGAGATAAAGGAAAGGTACGGGCCGGAGGCTATTGCCACCAGCAGTGGTACCTACCGGACGCACGATGAGTACAAGGGAAGGTTCTTAAGCCTTTTGGGCAGCCCCAACTACATAGGGCAAGGACAAATCTGCTGGGGAGAGAACAACATGATTTCGGCGGCCATTACCGGGATGTCCTGTAATGCGGTGACACCACGACCAGGAATGACCAAGTGTATGCTCCTATGGGGAACAAATCCCCAGCAGGCGGAACGAGGCTCCTGGCGGGTCATACTTGATACCCAGAATAGTGGGGCAAAGCTTATTGTAGTCGACCCGAGGTATACGCAAACAGCCGAGAGGGCTGACCTATGGCTGCAACTCAGACCGGGGACGGATTGTGCCCTACTGATGGGGATGATAAATGTCATTATAAGCGAGGGACTCTACGATAAGGAGTTCGTCGAGAAATGGTGCTACGGTTTCGATAAGCTTACCGAGCGAGCCCAAGATTATCCTATCGAAATGGTGGCCGAGGTTACCTGGCTCCCTGCCGAGCAGATTGAAGAAGCCGCCAGAATGTATGCCACCAATAAGCCGGCCATGTCTTATAACTATATGGGATTGGAACAGCTAGCCAATGTCATCGAAGCCCTCCACGCTCGATATATCCTGCCGGCGATAACCGGCAACATTGATATTAGGGGTGGGGATATAGGTCGCCCGCCAACCGCACAATATGTGCCCGAGTCTGAAATCGAGCTCGACCACAAGCTGTCTCCCCAACAGAAGAGGAAGCAGTTAGGCGCCGACCGGTTTAAACTACTCTCCTGGGCTGGCTACGACCTTATCCAGGAGAATGTGGCCAGGGTGTGGGGGCGGAGGATGTCCCGAGACCATCATTCCCTTGCCCACGCCCCAACCGTATTTCAGACAATGCTCACCGATAAACCCTATCCCGTCAAAGCCATGATATCTCTGGCCAGTAATCCTATGGTTACTCTGCCCAACACTAAACTGGTATATAGAGCGCTGAAGAGGCTGGAGCTTTATGTGGTGGTGGATTACTGGCTGACCCCCAGTGCCGAGCTGGCTGACTACGTGCTGCCCAGCGCCTCATGGCTGGAAAGACCGTGCATCAGCACCGCTTGTGATACTGCCGGCTTTATCGCCAGCGGAGAGGCACCGCTTCCCGCGGTAAAAGAAGGGGAATATGAGCGGAGAACAGACTACGACTTCTGGCGTGGGCTAGGGATACGGCTGGGACAGGCAGAACACTGGCCATGGCAGAACCTTGAGGAGGCTTATGACTACCGGCTGGCACCCCTGGGCTATACACTTAAAGAGTTTGTAGCTAAAAGGGGTGGGCATACTTCTGTCGGCTCAGGATACCAGAAACATGAAAAGGTGGGGTTTGCCACACCCACCGGTAAGATAGAGCTATACTCAACCATACTGGAGAAGCTGGGGTATGACCCGCTACCACGTTATGAAGAGCCTCCAGAAAGCCCGATTAGCACCCCGGAACTGGCCACAGAGTATCCCCTAATCCTGATTACCGGAGGTAGATTCCTCCCCATGTATCACTCGGAGCACCGCCAGATTGATGCCCTGCGCCGGCAGCACCCGGAGCCAATCGCCCAGATTAACCCCCAAAAGGCGGCTGAGTTGAGTATTGAGGACGGAGACTGGATATGGATTGAGACACCGAGAGGCAGGGCAAAGCAGAAATGCCAATACTTCAAGGGAATTGCTGCCGGGGTGGTTCATGCTCAACACGGATGGTGGTTCCCCGAGCTACCCGGGGGAAAGCCATGCCTGCACGGGGTATGGGAATCGAATATCAACCTGGTTACTGAAGATAACCCGGAACACTGTAATAAAATCAGCGGCGGCTGGCCACTCCGGGCACTGTTGTGTAAGGTCTATAAGGTTAAGCAGTGATGGCTAGAAAGGTTAATTAAGATATGGATTTGGTAGAGCAATTAGACCGTATTTTTCACCCCAGAGCCATTGCCATAATAGGTGCTTCAGCTAGTCCAGAGAAGGTGGGGGCCATGTGTCTAAGAAACCTGCTGGAAGCCGGGTTCAGGGGCAAGATTTATCCGGTAAATCCAAGCTTATCTGAGCTTTTCGGTCTAAGAGCATACCCCTCGGTTAGAGCTATACCCGGGGAGATTGATTTAGCTATTATTACTATTCCAGCCCGGCTAACTATACCGGCGATAGAGGAATGTGCTGCCAAGGGAGTAAAGGGAGCAATTCTGGTTACCAGTGGCTTTAAAGAGGTCGGCACCGAGGTCGGGTTGGATTTGCAAGACAAGATTAGAGATATAGCCAATAGGGGTGGGGTGAAAATTATAGGCCCAAATACCCTGGGACTCATTAATCCCAGGGCTCACCTGAATGCCACCTTCCAGCCAACAATTAATTCAAGCAAGGTGGGTAGTGTAGCAGTAGCTGCTCAAAGCGGGGGAATGTGCCTTTATATAGTCCATGCTTTGACCAACCACAATGTAGGCATCAGTAAGGCTATGGGTCTGGGCAATAGGTGTAATCTCGATTTCGATGAGGTAGTAACCTATTTTGCTGAAGATGAAGAGACCGGAGTAATAGTTTTATATATTGAAGGTTTAGAGCAACCGCAGAGGCTTATTAATGTAGCCAGGCAAGTGGTGAGGCGAAAGCCAATTGTGGTGTATAAGGGCGGTAGGGATGAGACTATCAATAGGGCGGCTTTATCCCACACCGGTACCTTAGCCGGCAAATATGAGTTTTATAAAGCCGCCTTCACCCAGGCCGGTATAATTGCGGTTGATGATACGACTGAATTGATTGATGTAGCTAAGGCACTGGCTTGGCAACCACCCCCATCGGGCAATAGAGTAGCTATTCTCACCACTCAGGCTGGTGCCGGGATAATTACGGCTGATAAATGCCGCCAACTTGGTTTAAGACTAGCCGAGTTTTCCCCAGCCACCAGACAGAGGCTCAGGCAATTAGTATCCCCCCTAAATCCGATTGATAACCCGGTTGATATGGCCTGGAAAGCTGCCGACTTTGATACCTGTCAAGAAATACTCAGGGCTATTATGGAGGATGATAGTGTTGATATAGTAACGGTGGTTAGTGTTTACTACCCACTGAGTATGAAGCTGATGAGAGCAGTTATAGATATATCTCACTCCTACAAAAAACCAATAACGGTATCCCTTGACTCCCCGGGCGGGGCAGCCTATGCCGAGATAAACGCCCTTGAGGAGAGCTGTATTCCGACCTATCCCTTCCCCGAGAGGGCGATTACCGGTTTAGCCGGACTGGTTAGATATGGAAAAATTCTTCAGGCGGTCGGGTGATGCCATTACTTTAGATACATATTCACACGTTGCTCCCGGATTGCAGGAAGCAGCAACTAACCGTTTTGATGACGTTCTTTTGCCAGGGCAAATTAAATGTTATAATACTAGCGAATTTTCTCGAAGGCTGAGATGAGAAATGAACAACAAAAAATATCAGGTGTTTATCTCCTCAACATACACTGATCTTCATGAAGAAAGACAGGCAGCTGTTGAAGCTATACTTAAGTCAGGACATATTCCCGCAGGAATGGAATTATTTGCAGCTGGTGATGAATCCCAGTTTGAAACTATTAAAAGATGGATTGAAGCATCAGATATATATATGCTTATTCTCGGAGCACGGTACGGTAGCATAGAGCCTAAAACAGACCTTGCATATATTGAATGTGAATACGATTACGCGGTTTCCATTCAGAAGCCTCTATTCTCTATTGTCGCTTCGGATAAATTAATAACCAAGAAAGCTGAGCAATTCGGAAAAGATGTTGTCGAGACTCACCTTCCTGCTTATATGAGTTTCCGCGAAAAAATATTGAGCAAAACATCTTCATTTTTCGAAGACTGTAAAGATATTAAACTTGCAATTCACGAATCAATTCCAGAATTACACAATAGATATGAGATTACGGGGTGGGTATCAGCTTCCGAAATTCAAGACACGAAATCACTGGTATCTCATGTCGATCGCCTCTTGGGAGAAAATGCCAATTTGAAACGAGAGAACGTAAATTTGCAAAAAAGACTAGGCAACATAAACGATCGCCAGCAATACGAAGGATTCGAAAAAGTACTTAAGAAAATCATTGTTGAAACCAACTTTCTTGACGAAACTAAGGGACCTCAGAAATTATCTGTTCTCACACTGTTTGTCGCAGCGAAAATGCGTCTTGTCACAGGAGTCACTGATGCTCATGATGCTGACAAAGGTGAGCTAATGCTATATCGAGAAGTTTGCCCACATCTACAAATTCACGGATTGGTGGTTAACGAAAATGTTCCACGCAAAGCATTTCATAAGTTCACACTAACCAAGCTAGGAATGGAATACTTTGCTTATTTGGATAGGAAGGAACTATTGAAAAAATCTCCTAACACCAGTGATTCATCCTAATTGAATCCAAGCCCCAAAGGTGATTGAGGTGGACGCCCACTTCTCCACAAATTTAATCAAACCTTTACAAAACGCACTCATTATTCAACTTGGTTAGCAATCCGTTAGCAAAAACAATAATGCAGCCGATTTATGAATTACCGTTCGGGGGCATTATACCTTATTTTGGCTTCAAAATGGCGGAGGGGGTGGGATTCGAACCCACGCTCGCCATAGACGAGAACGGTTTTCAGGACCGTCACCTTAAACCACTCGGACACCCCTCCGGACTTGAAGCAACCATAAAGTATTATACCCAGAAGCCAGATAAATTTCTATGGTGTCTATAATTTTAGACCGGACCAAGTCACTGGAGGTGGCTGAATTATATTACCAGAGTCTGGGATTTGAGGACGCTTACAAAGCTCACGTCAAAGCCAGTCCTATTGATAACCTTTGCCGGAGCAGTCGCCACTAAACAGCTGAAAAGTAGCTACACGAGGAGAATTGACAAGCATATTGACAAAGAATAGACTTAATTCCAATTATTGAAATAGAATTTAAAGCGAAAAGGGGAAAGGCAAAGCATGGATATTGCTGAAGCTATTCGTCACCGGAGAAGCATTCGGGCTTTCAAGCCCGATGCCGTACCACCAGAAATCTTAAAGGAAATAATGGAGACTGCGGTATGCGCCCCGTCCTGGAATAATACCCAGCCCTGGGAATTTGCGATAGTGGGCGGTGACAAGATAGCAGAAATAAAACGAGCCTATGTTGAAAAGGCAAAGGCAGGAGAACCAACAAACGTAGACCTCACTCCCCCAAGCGAATTCCCCGAACCCTACGATACTCGTCGTCGGGCTTTAGGCATTAAGATTTTTGAAACAAAAGGGATAAAGAGGGAGGATAAAGAAAAAAGGGCATTGTGGCGGTTACAAGGTTTAAACCTGTTTGGTGCCCCTTGTGCCATCTATATTTACATCGACCGTTCCTTTTACCTGCAGGGTGATGCTTTAAATGCCTGGCCAATATTGGACTGTGGTTTGGTAGCCGAGAATATAATGCTCCTGGCTGCCAAGTACGGTTTGGGAACCATCCCTCAGATGCAGGCTGTCTATTATCCTCAGGTATTGAGAAAAGTCTTAGGAATACCAGATTCCAAAATTATGGTGCTGGGAATAACTATAGGATACCCCGACTGGGATGACCCCATAAATCAACTCCGCTCCGATAGGGACTCATTAGATGAGGTAGCTAACTGGTTTGGCTTTAATTAAAGGGACTAATCGGGAACAGGGATAAAGCTCTGTACTGGCGGCAATGTTAATACTAGGTAGGCGCGAGATTACGGAACTCCTCAGCATGAGTGAGGCACTAAAAGCAGTTGAACATGCTTTTAAACTTGAGGCTGAGGGGAAGGCTATTATGCCCCCCAAGCTATTTCTGGATTTGCCGGAATACCATGGTGATTTTAGAGCTATGCCCGCCTACATCAATGGCAGTGCCGGCATCAAATGGGTAAGCGCCTATCCGGATAACTGGAAGCATCGTCTCCCCTGCGTGATGGCGACAATTATTTTATGTGACCCTAACACTGGTTGTCCCCTTACCATGATGGATGGCACCTATATTACCAGTATGAGAACGGGAGCAGCCGGAGGTGTGGCAGTTAAGCACCTTGCCCGGAGAAATTCGTCTGTTATCGGGATAATAGGGGCGGGCACACAAGCCAAAGCGCAACTGCTGGCGATAAGTGAGGTGCTCCCAAGGATTAAGGAGGTAAGGGTATTTGACCAGCACCGGGATGCCAGCCAAGGATATGCCGAGGAGATGGGGGCAAAATTAAACATAAATACCCGCCCTGTGGAAACTATCGAAGCGGCAGCGGAAGCCGACATTGTAGTCACCACTACTCCCTCAACCAAACCGATTATCAAAAAGCAATATATTGGCCCGGGAACTCATATAAATGCCATCGGCGCCGATGCGAAGGGGAAGCAGGAGCTAGAAGCCGATGTGCTAAGAGAGGCGAAGGTCATAGTTGATGACATTCGGCAAGCTTCTCACTCCGGCGAAATTAATATCCCGCTATCACAGGGCCTGATAAAGGTTAAAGAAATCTATGGCACGCTGGGGGAGGTCGTGGCTAACCTAAAGAGAGGGCGTGAAAATGACCAAGAGATAACCGTTTTTGATTCAACCGGACTGGCCATCCAGGACATAATCTGTGCCCAACTGGTATATAATAAGGCCAAGGAAAGAGGGTTTCCCAACTTCGAACTCCTCTAAACCAACGCCGGGAGGTAGAATGATGATAGGCAAGAAATATAAGCTATAGGGCAAACATCGTGCATGAACCCAGCGACCTGTCAACAACAACCAGAAGTTATTAACACTATGGAGGGAGCGAAGGATGATTACCAAAGAAGAAAAGGAAAAGCTTCTTGAATGGGATAGGACACATATAAACCACCCGCAATATCCTTTTGGACAAAAGCTCAGGGGATTGATATGGGAGAAAGGAAAAGGGGCAAAATTATGGGATACTGAGGGGAAGGAATACATTGATTTCTGCTCCCACCTGCAGTGTGTCAATCTAGGCTATGGTCAAAGTGAGCTCGTTGCTGCCGGTGCCGAACAGATGCAGAAGTTACCCTATAGTACCACCTTCTTCGGGTATTCTCATAGACCACTTATTGAGTGCAGTATGAAGCTAGCTGAGTTGACCCCAGAGGATTTAGACCATTGCATCTTTACCTGCGGGGGCTCAGAGTCGGTAGAGGTTTCCCTGATGGTGGCACGCCGATACTGGAGTAACCAAGGCAAGGGCAAGTACAAGATTCTCAGCCAATACAATGGATACCATGGCGTGTCCTTTGGCGCCATAACTGTTACCGGCATGGGTAAGGGAGTTATACAACAGGGACTAGCACCACTAGTGCCCGGCATTATCCAGGTACCCAATTATAATTGCTATCGTTGTATGCTGGGGAAGGAGTACCCTCAATGTGATATCCAGTGCGTTAAATATCTGGCTGAGGTTATTGAATGGGAGGGCCCAGATACAGTGGCAGCGGTCATTCTTGAGCCATGCATGGGACCCGGAGGTTTTATCTGCCCACCCCCAGAATACTGGCCTCGGGTAAGGGAGATATGCACCAAGTATGATGTATTGCTAATCGATGATGAGGTGGGAAATGGCTTTTGTAGAACGGGAAAGATGTTCAGTGTAGATAACTGGGGAGTCGTGCCGGATATGATGGTTCTAGCGAAGGGGATAACCAGCGCCTACTTTCCCTTAGGCGCCGTGGCGATTAGTGATAAGATCTGGGACGGCTTTGAAGGTTCGGCTCTCCCTGGTAACTACACCTATAGTGGACATCCGGTGGGTTGCGCTATCGCGGTTAAGACGATGGAGATATATGTCAGGGATAAGATAGCTGAGCGTGTAAGCAAGGTAAGTAAGCCCATGTATGAGCGTCTCAAGGCTGAGTTTCTACCGCTTCCGTGTGTGGGTAATGCTGGTGGTCTGGGTTTCTACGGCGGTATCGAAATAGTAGCCGACAAGGCTACCAAGAGGATGTTTACGCCGACATTAAATATCATGGGGCGCATACAGGCTGAGGCGCTGGAAAAGGGGCTTTACATTCGCACATGCAGTCAGTTGACTACACAAGGTGACCGTATTCCCCTGGACCCACCACTGGTAATTATGCCGGAGGACATTGACCGGGGACTAGATATTTTGTATTCCATACTAGCTAACATTAAGCCTGATTGAGGACAGTCTTCAATAAGCCCAGGCCTACAAATTGAGGGAGTAGGTGCTTATTGCAGTGCCTCGCGACATTGTATCCACTCAATGCTAGTTGAAGCTGGAGGCTGTGTTTCATCCTCTCTGGTGAGCTACCCGAAGTGCGGAGGGGATTGATAAATAACCTCCGCCACCGGCTCTGGTAATTGAGCTTGTCCCAGTATGACTTGCTCAATTTGGGGATGCCTCATTGCCAGAATCTTACTAGCTAAATCCCTACCTTTTGATAAACCTTCACCTAAATCCACCTTGTTGATGAAGGGGATGATTCTGGCTTGGATAGGGCTTCCCTTAATTATACCCTGGGGGTGAGTTATCAAAGAGGCGATTGCCTCTGTTGTAATAATCTCACCTAATGGCAATCCAAGCAACTTGGAGACGACTTCGCATCTGAAGACATTTTCTTCAGTCAGGCGACAACCTACGGCGTCAATCCCCACCATAGGTATGACCAGAGAGGTGTTGTATGGGATGACCGGCTCCATAAGATTTGGCGCCTTCAAAGGCTTTTGAGCCGCTCCATCCGCCTCCACAATAATGCAAGATACCTGATTTAGTGCCGCTAACCTGACTATTAATTGTGAACTAACCCCGTTCAAATTCCCCGAAGATAACTTCTCACTCGCCAGGGTGATATGCCTATACTTATCCACATTCTGGAGAAGCTCCTTTACCATCTGTTCCTCATCTGTTGCCAGGAGAAGAAACGGGGTTTCAGAGGATAACGGCTCCAGAATCTTGGTCGTGGTAGTAGTAATGACGGACTGGCCAGACGAAGCTAATTCCCGAGCCAAAGCGAACATAAGGGTGGTTTTACCACCACCACCAACTAGGCTTATCACTTCACCGGGCTTAATATCCAGGGCTTTATTGAGCTTCATAATTAATTAAGCATAGAACGGTAAAAACTACCCGCGACTAAAATCACCACCCTTCATCTACTTCCGCAGTCGCCTTAATTCAAAGACTACCGGATTATCTGAGTCGGGACAGGCTCCCTTATAGACATCAGGGTCAGTTTCCCAGGGGAATGAACCACCATACATTAACACCCGAACGCTGGGAAGAAGACAATGGAAAGCTGATAAGCATACGCCCTCAGGGGTTTTAGTCCCCATGACCCACTCATCACCTACCTTATGTTCCTGTTCGCAAGTCCCCTTTTGAGATATCACCTTGACGAGCACCTTATACCTTTCTGCCATGTTGTCGCCTTCTTCTGTTTCCCATATAGACAACCTCAAACCTTCTTTATTTTACACGGTAGAGCCTTTAGCTGGGGATACCCGGTAACCGGGTCGCGAAGTTCTACCCCGGTCAGCATATTAACGTTAGCCTGAGCCCAACCGTGGGGGATGCTAACTACTTGCGGCGCTATGTCTTCCGTAGTCCTGACCTTAATTTTTATTTGTCCCTTCTTTGTTTCCACAGCTACGGTATCACCATCGGCAACACCATACTTCTCGGCGGAATCGGGGTGAATCTCAGCTACCGGCTCAGGAACTGCCCGCCGCAATCCGGGCACATTTCTAAACCGACTGTGCTGGTATTCCAGAATTCTGGCACCGGTAATTAGAATTAAGGGATATTCCTCAGCCAGCTCCGGGGGGCCGACCATGCCCTGACCAGGCTCTTTATAAGTGGGTAGCGGGTCATAGCCAGCCTGGTCTAATGTTTCCGAGTAAAGCTCAATCTTCCCTGAGGGTGTCTTAAACCCATCCTTCTGGTAAATACCATATTTTTGGGTAGCAAAAAAGACCCCTTCCGGATTTTGCCTGGTTAGCTGCTCAATGGTTAATCCAGTGGGTTTCAGCCAGTGCGCTACCACCTCCTCATCAGTTTGCCACGGAAAGAGGTCTTCATATCCCATTCTTCTCCCCAGTTCACACCAGAACTTCCAGTCAGCCCAGCACTCATCAAGCGGAGCTATCACCCTCTTGTGGAGAGATATGTAGGGTATGCCCCTGTCTAGTGCGTAAGAATCGGTCAATCCGCCCCGCTCCAGATAGGAGCAGGCCGGGAGCACAATGTCAGCCATCTCCGCCGTTTCCGTCATAAACATATCCATAACGACAACCATGTCCAGCTTCTCTAATGCCTGTTTCACTTTCCTGGAATCGGGCAGCGTAATGGCTGGATTACCACCACCAACAATCAGTGCTTTGATAGGATACGGCTTCTCGGTAAGCACCGTATCGGCAAAATAGCTTGTCTGACCATAGGCAGACGTCCTGCCCCACACACCATAGAACAGGGGATGCTCAGCAATACCGATAGGTTTCTCATCTACCTTGATGTGCAGGCTGCCCAGGCGGGGGAGAAGGACGACCACCCAGCCACCGGAGACATCAATATTGCCGGTAACTGCCTGTAGCACAGATAAGGCACGGTTATTCTGGAAGCCATTTATGTGCTGGTCCAGCGAGCAGACTCCCTCAACAATAGATGCGGGCTTAGTCCCGGCAAATATCCGGGCGATTCTCTTTATATCATCGGCGGGGACCCAGGTTATCCCGGCTACTTTCTGCGGTGGGTATTGCTTAACATGTTCGGCAAGCTTATCAAAGCCAATGGTATATTTTTCAACAAAATCTTTATCGTAGAGTTCTTCCGATATGATGACATTCAGCATAGCCAGTGCCAGGGCACAGTCAGTACCGGGTCTTATCTGAATATACGTACCCCTTTTTGCCAGCGGTATCCGTTTCGGGTTAATAACGATTAACTTAAGTCCATTATCTACAGCTTTATCTATCGTCAAGGCTAGAGATAGCCTGGAATTACTCGGGTCATGACCCCAGAGTATGATGCAGTTAGCCTGCTCCGGTTCTTCTCTCAAGTAAGCGCCGAAGGTTAGCTGACGAGCCAGGAGCATAGAGCGGAAGCAGTTGCTATCTATAAACAGGTTATTTGGGGTACCGTAGGCACCACAGAAGCGGCGAGAGAAGGCGGCCAGCTCTCTATTTTCCGTGCCAACTGAGCCGGTAAAACTGGCTAACGCCCGGGCGCCATATTCTTGCTTAATCTGCCGGAGTTTAGAGGCGATAGTATCCAGTGCCTCATCCCAGGTAATTCTCTGCCAGCCGCCGTTTACCTTTTGCATGGGGTATCTCAAGCGGTCCGGGGAATAGACATAGTCTACCAGGTGCTCACCTTTGGGGCACAGGAAACCTTTATCTAAAGGATGCTCGGTCATGCCTTCCACCCTGACCAGCTTCCCGCCCTCAACGTAGGCATTTATACCACACCCCCAAACACACAACATACAAGCCGTTTTAACCACCTTATTCCCCGCCGGCGATGAATACGCTATAGCTTATGCCTCCTTATCTGGTAATGCTGGGGAAGGCTTCCTGCCCAAACCCAAAGTCTCTGCCCCGGGGCTAATGTTACTCAGCATTCTATCCTGCTTAATCCTCTTCTGGCAAAATTCCGCAAATAACCCTGGCGTCATGTACCTTCTCCGCCATTTCACCGTCTCGCTCGATGATAATCCTCTGGTTCTCCATCGGGCCACCACTCTGATGAATGCCGCCCGCCATTGGCCCTTCGGCCATGCACTGGATTAATCTCATCAGCCGCATTCTATCCTCAGTGGGAACAGCCGGGTTAGCCCGAAGATATTTTTCCAGCCACTCGTGGGTCTCGGGATTCTCATAGTCCCTGAAGGAGGGGATAGTGGTTGCCAATCCACCGGCAATATCATTAGCCAGCTTGCAGCACTCCCAATAGCTTTCTATCGACCGGTATTTGGCTACATTGACCGTTAACGAATCAGGGTAAACCATTCCTGAGCCAGAGGGTGTAGGCTTACCCATATAAGCGGCGGCAAGAGCTAGACCCCAGACAGTCTGGGACAGCAGCGTCATTTCATTGAGCTTGTTCCTAATATGGTAAGACTTGGCTACTCCATGAGCCTCGGCAGCGGCAGCGGCAGCACCAGTCAAAATCTCCATCAGGGCTGGCCGACACCCACTCTGCCACATCCTGGCGATTAACCCCATGCTGCGAACTGCCACCGAGCTAAGCTCCCATTCCCCGGCCATGAATACCCTCTCATCGGGGATGAAGACATCATCAAAAATCATGAGCGCTGTTGAACCAAACCCGCCGCCATACCTGGGATTGCCCAGGTCTCTTTCATCTCCGGTATAGGCTAAGGCATCAGCATTATTATGCTGCATGATATAGGTTATTCCTTTTTCATCGGTAGGCACCGCAAAAGCCACGGCATACGGGGCGTCATTTTCCTCCCTCCCGTAAGCGGACGGAATAACGGCGGTCTCATTAGCGATTGCCGGGCCACTCTGGCTTGCCTTAGCCCCCCGCACCACAATCCCGTTTTTTCTCCTCTCAACTATCCTCAGGTACATATCAGGGTCGGCTTGCTGGCTTGGCCTCAGACTTCTATCGCCTTTCACATCCATCTGGCAACCGGTCAGAAAAAGGTCGTTATGCTGAACATACTTAAGCCACTCCACCAGCCTATCGTGATAATGGGTGTCCCTGGCTTTGTCTATATGCCAGGTCGCTTCCCATAAGGCATTGACCATTCCCAGCCCGGTGCAGCGCAGGGCACAGCTACCCAGCCGCCGCTGTAGGAATCTTATTTGATGCTGGCGCATCACCAGGTCATCAATGCTCATAAAGGGCTTGAGAAACCGGTCTATCCTCTCCCCATCTAAGAAAGGAGACTCCACAGTCAGCAGCTCCTCGTATTTCGGGTTCTTCTCAAGCGCGAGATCGAGCGACGTCAATACCTCCGTCACCGCCTGAACAAACTCGGGCTCATTTGGATTCCGGCTCTCCACCTGACTCAATAC
>SDBU01005325.1_pt1 | contig 15439 bp, 9 predicted proteins | sample 2277071 | NCBI WGS metagenome assembly SDBU01 (sample SAMN10397929, study PRJNA504765) | marine sediment metagenome | isolation source: marine sediment core GS08_GC12, 126 cmbsf | place: Arctic Ocean: Gakkel Ridge, Loki's castle | collected 2008
GACTTCCAGGTTTAATCTGACCAAACCCGCCAGACGAAGCACTTCTAAATGGTGCCCAACGGTCGGCGGACGCAAGCGTAATCTCCTGGCGAGCTGCGCATGAGAGAGCGGTTCCTGGGCCAGGTAGTGGAAGATTTTCAACCGCGTTGGGTCAGCCAGGGCTTTCAAGGTGCGTAGTAAAGCATCCGGTACGACCTCACCAGGCACAAGTGATGCATCAGCAGGTCGGGCTCCGTACAGAAAAATCATCTGCTCGGGGTTTAATTCAGTATACAGGATCAGAGGTGTTATCCAATATGACGGCGCAAAGACCAGCTCGGTCACTTCCGGGTCAATGAAGAGCTGCACACCCTGAGAGAGTGACTCGATGAGCTCGGGCAGTTTTTTCACTTCGGCCAGCTCTTGAGCCTGCTCAATTGACCTTTGTAAAGCCGGTTTTATCCTCCGCTCCTCTTCTGCGAAGAACTCTTGATAATAAGATTGCAGTGCCTTTAAATACAACTCACCAAACTCGTCTGGTCGGGACCACCATTCCAGAACTGTGGTGATGTCTTTTTGGGAATGACCTTTCTTGCCTTTAAAATTTTTCCGCATTTGCTCTAGATCACTCTCATCCCATGTCCGGCGCTCGGATACTTGGGCTAAGATTTCGTCATACTCAGTAGCCGGTTTCCCACAATCAGCCAGGGTAGACAACCTCTCAACAGGGGGCACTTGACGTAATGCCCACAAGGTAGAGGCCGCGTCTTTGGGCTCCGGTAAGGAACGGATCCAGGGCAGCGGAACGTAGATAAGTTTTAATGAATCCTCCAAAACTCCTCTCTCTCCTGCGGGAACACGCGATCTTACGCCTGCGGCCCATGAAGCCCGCAACCCAAATTTCTCCGGATTGTGGAGCACTTCCAGACTCATCATCAAATCGTATGCGGTACCTAAATCCCAACTCAACTTCAGACTCTTTTCTATTATTTGATCTTTTTGAGCATCCATTATTTATCAACAACCCTCTGTTTTTTTTCAAGTGTGCCATCTTGAGCCTGCCTCACTTGGATCTGCACTCTGAACTCCACGGGCCTGATCCGTTGACTGAGGGTGAGTAATCCATCACTCAGGTATAGTAGAGAACGCTTGCGCAGGGTTGGATTTTCTCGTGAGGCAGCATTCAATTCCATTTGGATGAGACTGGCTTCAAATTGCCGCTGATGGGTTTGACGAATGTAATCATAATAATCCTGATGCATGCCATTCTCCTAAACTTTTAATTAACTTTCTCCCAGTTAGATATACATCTATTAGACTATCCCCTCTTGTCAAGTACCTTTGGAAGATATTAATCTTTACTCTTTGGGAAAGTCCCTGCTTCTCAATTTAGCCGTTTTATGTGGATAACTTGTTGAAAACTGTGGATAAACTGCTTAAATTGGGGAAAAGTCGCCTTTTTGTTCGAAATATCTTTTTTTTTCACCCCCAGATATAGGGCTGTCTTTCCATGTCTTTCCATATAGCGTAATCCCCATATGGGATAGAGCAACACTGCATCTTTACTTCAAATTATCCACACCCCATTTGTGGATTCATATCTCTGGTCTTCACCCAATTTCCCCGCCTCCCGCCCTTGAACACCCTTGCATCTTCTTTGATTCTTTTACCCCATCCCTCATTTATCCACTTATCCCCAGGGTCTACTACTACTACGATATATTAAATAATTACCAATATAAATAAGCTAGCTTCTCTTTAATACTCTTCCACATAAATTGGCTCACGATTAACTGTTTAGGAGAATACACGACACGCATCTTTTTACAAGACTGTCTGTGGTTGTTCTCATCGCATTCGAAAGTATTTATCCACAAGAGGGGAAATATCGGTTTGGCTGTAATCCTCCAATAGGGCAAAGAAATCGTCTCCAGATGCAATGCGGCGGTAATATTTTTGGCTATATGAATAAAGGAATTCAAAGAAGGGCTCATCACCAATTAAATTTCTCAAATCATCCAGGAAAAGTGCCCCATTCAAATAAACCGCATCCCGGTACGCACGGTAGCCTTCAGGATTGTAGATGCTGCCATCTATCCAGCCCTGCGGTTCGTAATAATAGATCCGGTAAGTCCACCACCAATCTAAGCCTTGTGGGTGCAGATTTTCATAAAACAAGCGTTCGCTGTAAGTTGATAATGCTTCATCCAGCCAGGGTTCCAAGGCCTGATCATTGCCGATCGCACTGTACCACCACTGGTGCGATGTTTCGTGGGCGGCGATGGCGGTCAGATAATCCGCGGGTCCACCTGAGTAGAGGTTGTAAAAACCCTTGCTGAGAAAGTAAAGTCCGTCATACTCCATGCCGTCCAGGAAATCAGCCTCAACCACGGTCAGGGTCTTCCGCGAATAGGGTCCGAAAAGATCATTATATAGTTCCAACGCCTCAGCGGTGGTTTGCAGGACAGCCTCTCCAGCAACTGTATTGACCGGAAAATAATATGCCATTACAACCACTGAATCCACGGTTGTTGTGGATAAAATGTATTGGTCGCTGACAGACCAGGAGAAATTGCGTGCCCCTTTAAACTGATAACGGTACACATCGTTAGCTATCTCAGCGGGGGCACTGGCCGCAATGACCAGATCAGGATTTGAATCGCTCAGCTGGATCTTCACATCAAAGTCAGCCACCTCATATACGAGATGCTCTCCGAAGGGACCGGCTCTATGCGCTAACCAGCCTTCACCAGGCACATAAGGAGGGATGAAGGGGTACCAATCAACCAGGTTGGTTTGCCGGCTAGAATAACCAAAGGGGACCGGGCGACCATAATATGAAGGGCTTGGTGAGGGCAGGTTCAGATCGTACGATAGGGAGAGCCCTAATTCTTCACCGGGAGGCAGAGGATCTACCAAAGGGATGCGTAAAAGTCCTAAGTCACGGGTGTAATCAAGGATAGGTTGACCATCGCTCCAGGAGAGGGTGTGCAGTTGAAATACGCCTGGATAGCGCGCAGGTTCGACGATCAACAACAGATCTGTGATCGGTTCACCGGATTGATTGGGATAGACTATTTGTTCTTCAACAGAGAGATGATGGCGGAGGTAATTCAGGGTTGCGCTAAGATCGTATTGGGTAAGATTGACAGTGAGGGGTTCAGGAGTGGGCGAATCTTGCTGATCGTCTACAGCAAGGGGTGCAGGTTTGGTGGATGTCAAAGTTGGAGGCGGGCTGGTTGCAGTATGACGATCAGGAGTACCTGTTGCAGTGGTGGCAGGGGGCTGGCTTGAGACGATGGAGGGATTCTGGCTTGTGCAAGCAGCTAAAATGGTAACGAGCAGGGATAGGGAAAAGGTAGCTAACTTCGTTTTCATTAAGTTGATTGGGCCGAGTGTGTCAATTGATCTCGTCAGCGGCGGGAGAAATAGGTTCCGAGCAGGCCGCTCAAGTCGGCAGATGTGTATTCTGAAAGCAGGCTGAAAAAATCGTCTCCACTGGCCTGGCGATAACGGAATTGCTCCAGGTAGGCCCTCAAGAATTCCAGGTATTCTTCCTCTCCCATTAAGTCGCGCAGCTCCCCAAGGAACAATGCCCCGCGCAAGTAAACAGCATCCCTATATGGATAAAAGCCAGCTGCCTCGTAGATGGTGGTGTCGACCCAACCCTGAGGGTTGTGAAAGTAAATCCTGTTTTCCCACCACCAATCAGTCAGATCTGGGTAGGCAGTTTCATAGAAATATATCTCGCTGAAGGTGCTCAATGCTTCATCTAGCCAGGGCTCCAGGGCTTGATCGTTGCCGACCAATCCATACCACCACTGGTGGGCAACTTCGTGGGCGGCGATGATGGACAAATTACTTTGCGGATCACCCGTATAGTAATCATAGAAGGCATGGCTGAGGAAGATCAGACCATCGTATTCCATCCCATCCAGAAAATCGGCTTCCACGACCGTAAGGGCTTTATGCGGGTATGGACCGAACAATTCAGTGAAAATTTTTAAAGCTTTGGCCGTTTCCTCCAAAGCAGGGCCGTCTGCCTGGGGGTGATTAGGGAAGGTATAACTCTTCACCAGCACCTCACCCACTTGGGTTTCCTGCTCGAGATAAAGAGGGCTGACCGTCCAGGCGAAATTCCGGGCGGGTGTGAGGTGATAGCGGTAAATATCCCCATCGATCTCGGGGGTAGAACTGGCCGCAAGCACCATATCTCTGCTATTGGCCAGCTGAATCTCCACGGTAAACTCTGCCATGTCGTAAGCGAGATGCTCTCCTAAGAAGGCCTCCTCGCGCACGAGCCAGCCAATCTCAGGGATATATGGCGGTACATAAGGATACCAATCCCCCAGGTTTGTTTGCCGGTCAGTATACCCGTAAGGAGCATTCTGATTTGGCAAATTGAGTTGGAAGGTTATGATTATACCGATTTCATTGCCTGGAAGAAGGTTTTCCGGCAGGGGGATCAGCAACTCACGATCGCTCAGCGTGTAATTTGAGATCGGTTCGCCATTTTCCCAAGTCAGAGCACCGAGGGTAAATCCGTTTGGATAGATATTAGGTTCGATTAGCAAAAGAAGTTCGTCTAATTCGGACTCGGAAGTGTTGATATAGGAAATCTGCTCATCTACCTTTAGCACATGAAGGTCATAGTCCAACTCTGCAGAGAGGGCATATTTGCTCAGGGGCAGGGCAGGATTTTCAGGAACAGGGGCTGGATCTGCAGGGGTGACTGTTTCAGCAGGTACATTTTCGGTCGCAGGCGCAGCGAGGGGAGTGTTTGAACTGCTGGCGGGCGTGGAGGACACTTGATTACCGGTATTGCATCCGCTGATCAAGATTCCGAAACACAGAGTGATGATGATTGCAGCGATTGGTTTCATCATCCTGTTCTCAACCAGTTGGGCAGATTCGATACCCGTTCCTCAATTGCTGCCAGTGAGCCCAGATTGTCTCCTGGATCACAGACGGTCACCAAGGCTGCCACCATCGTCTCAGTGGCTTAAATATACGGATCATTCTCTACTCCAATGAGAAGATTTTTATTTTCGCACCATACTGTTCAGCGACTCGGGGCATCACACGGATTACCGACTCGGTGAAAAGGGATAATCGCGCAGCGGCAGCAGGCATTCCGGACTTGCTAGCCTCCTATCTCCTCTCGTACTGCCCGGTATAAATTCTCAGCCTTGAGCTCGTTGAGCGTGTAGCAAGGGGCGTTGAGATGCTCGGCCAGTGTCTGAGCTAAACCCTGGTCGAAGGCGGCGTGTTCCATGTTGACCACAATCGCTCGAATTGCATCATCCGCTATCCTTTCCGCTATTCGGTGAGCTTCCTCCTGAGGCGGCAGGCCGCTCATTGAGACATTACCTGCGCCGTCGGTAAGCAAAATTATCAATGGCAGGACATCCGGACGGAGGACCTTTTCTCGATCTATGGTTTGATGGGCCAGGAAAAGGCCAGCTGCAAGGGGGGTCTTGCCCCCCACGGGAATGTCTGCCAGGGCGCGGCGAGCCAGCTGGATAGAATTCGTCGGGGGTAATATCATCGTAGCCCGGTCTTTTTGAAAGACGACCAGTCCCACTCGGTCCCTTCGTTGGTAAGCATCTGTCAGCAGGGAGAGGATCGCCCCTTTGGTAGCTGCCATGCGCTCAGCCACCGCCATCGACCAGGAGGCATCGACCACAAAGAGCACCAGGTTGGCAGTCCGTTTAACCCGCACTTTACGTTGAAAGTCTTCGGGCTGAATAGCGAAAGCCACGTGCTTGCGTTGTTCAGCCCGCTCTCGTTGGTAGGGGGCCGCGGCACGAAATGTGGCATCAAAAGCTAGGTCCGTAACCTTGCCTTTCGCTGGTCTGGCGCGAATATAGCGGCCACGCTTGCGTTCGGTATGCGATCGCGAGCGGCGTCCAGTCTTTTTGCGTGAAAGTTTATCGAGAGGAGAGTCGATCTTGCGCGGTATAAAAGATTGACCGATCTTGACCTTTTCACCACCATCCCACCAGGTGGCTCTGCCGGAATCAAATACAGATTGGGGTGCCGGGCTCAATGGTCCTTGTTCAGATCCTTCTTCCAGGACCTCCTGGTTCAGACCTTTTTTTTTCCGACGGATTCGGTTTCGCTGGGGATAAGTTCAGGTTCTCCAGTCGCTGCACCACCCTGAAGTTGCTCGATTTTCTCCTGCAGGTCATCCATGGTGATTTCGGTTTGCTGGAAAGGCCCACGCTTGATGCGATGAGGTAGAGCCAGTTCAGCTGCCAAGGCGATATCCCGATCAATAATAGCAGTTCGTCCTTCGAAAGCTGAGTGTGCCCGGGCAGTTTTAAGGATCACCAGATCGGCTCGATGCCCATCGACATTTAAGGAGGTCGTCAAGGCGGCAATCGATAGCAAGTCGCGCTGGGTATAAGTAACATGGTCAAGCAGCAGGCGAGCTGCCTCAATTTGATGGGAAAGATCCTGTTCCCTTGCCAGCCATTCATCGCGGAAACCATCTGGATCAGCTTCGAAACTTAAGTTGCGCTCCATGATCATAACCCGGTCTCGGGCATCCCGGATGCCATGGATTTCCACTGAAAGTGCAAAACGATCAAGAAGCTGGGGGCGTAAATCGCCTTCCTCGGGATTCATGGTTCCAACCAGGATAAAACGGGAGGGGTGCGAGAAGGAAATCCCTTCGCGTTCGACGATGTTAATCCCCATCGCCGCGGAATCCAGCAAAAGGTCCACGACGTGATCGTCCAGGAGATTTACCTCGTCGATATAGAGCAGTCCACGATTAGCTGCTGCTAAAACGCCAGGCTCAAATTGGCGTTCACCCTTTTGGATCGCTTTTTCGATATCTAAGGTGCCCACAACACGGTCTTCGGTTGCTGAGACGGGTAAGTTGATGAAAGGGGTAGGTTGTTGTAAAACCGGCAGCGATTCATCATTGGCGACTCGTTCGCGGCATTCGGTGCACCAGGTTGTTGGTCGATCAGGGTCGCAGCTGAAGCGGCAGTCTTTCACCACTTGTACATGAGGTAATAGTGCTGCCAAGGCACGCGCGGCAGTGGACTTGGCGGTGCCCCGTTCGCCGCGAATCAACACCCCCCCAATGAGCGGGGCCACTGCGTTCAAAACCAGGGCGCGTTTCATCCGCTCTTGGCTTACGACGGCGGTAAATGAATAAATTGGCGGCATTTATGACCTCGTCCCTGTGATTATAACCGAGACCCAATCTTATCACAAAGGTTGTCAAGTTATCTATATGCTCTTATAATGTAGGCCTATCTTTTTAACCTGGAGTATCTAAACACATGAATCAGAATTTTGCCCTCGATGGGCAGGAGGCTACAACCGAGAACGAACAACAAGAAGAGGAAATTTACCAAGAGACCGCACAAGAAGAACAATCTTCAACAATGGAAGAATTGTTAGAGGATAATGGCTTAGGGCTTGACTTCCCTCGCCAGGGGGAAATCCGCAAAGGTACCGTTGCCAGAGTTTCCGACACAGAAATTTTAGTCAGCATCGGAACGAAATCCGAAGGTGTGATTCCATCTCGAGAATTAGACCAGATAGAATCAGATCTTCGAGAAGAATTAACTGTTGGGAATGAGATAACAGTCTATGTTGTCAACCCAGAAGATCAGAATGGTAATGTCTTACTTTCCTTTGTGCGTGCACTTGAAGAGAAAGATTGGTTGTTTGCTGAATCGTTGCTTGCCTCAGGTGATGCCTACGAGGGAAATATCGTTGGCTTTAATAAAGGAGGCTTGATTATTCCAATTGGCCAATTACGGGGCTTTGTACCGGCGTCTCAGGTAAGTTTGCTCCGTCGAATTGACTCAAGCGGAAGCACTCCGGAACAACGGTGGGGATCGATGATCGATGAGCCGATCACAGTAGCCGTGATTGAAGTTGATCGGGAGCGACGGCGATTAATTCTTTCCGAGCGCGTCGCCCTCCAGGAGACTCGCGAATCGTTGAAGGAACGCTTGCTGGACGAATTGTCCGAAGGCGATGTTCGCACTGGACGGGTTACCAGCTTGGCTGATTTTGGCGCATTTGTGAATATTGAAGGCGCCGATGGATTGGTGCACCTGTCCGAGATTTCTTGGGAACGCATCGAACATCCAAGAGAGGTGCTGAAGGTCGGCCAGGAAGTCCAGGTTAAAGTCATTGGGGTTGATCGGGAACGTAAACGGATTGGTCTATCGATACGCCAGCTTCAAGAAGATCCCTGGGTTAAAAAGATCGAAGATTTGAAGGAAGGGCAATTGATAGAGGGAACAATCACCCACTTGACCAAGTTTGGCGCTTTCGCCCGCTTAGATGAAGATTTTGAGGGGCTTATCCATATCTCCGAAATCAGCGAGCAGCGCGTCGCTCATCCGAAAGAGATCCTTCATGAAGGCGATGTCGTTACCTTGAGGGTGATCAAGATTGAACCCGAACGACACCGCATTGGGTTGAGTTTGCGAAAAGTTGACTCTCCAGCGTATTCAGATTTTGACTGGAAAATGACGTTGGCTGAGGTTGTGGAAGAAAGCCAGGACGAGGAAAGTGAAGGCGCTATTGAGTCTGAGGTGGTGGTTGAGGAAGAGGTAAAACCAGCTGATGTTGAAGAAGAGGTCGAGTCTGCTGAAGCGGAAGCAGTCATCGAAGAAGTGGTAATTGAAGAAGAGGTCGAGCTCGCTGAATCTGAAGAGGCGGTTGAAGAGGCAGTAGTTGAAGAAGAAGTCGAGTCTGCTGAAATGGAAGCCGCGGCTGAAGAAGCAGTAGTTGAAGAGGAAGTAGAGTCTGCTGAAATGGAAGCCGCTGTTGAAGAAGTGGCAGTTGAAGAAGAGGCCGAGTCTGCTGAAGTGGAAGCGAACATTGAAGAAGTTGTTGATGAGCCACAGGCCGAAGGTAAGGATCCCGCAGAACCAGACAGCGAAGATTAATCTCTCCACTTACAGCGTGCCGGATTACAGCGCGCTGTTTTTTGTTTAATCAGACGATACAACCCATCGATTTTGGGATTATAAATATCCCTAACGGGGGCTACATTGGTGTTTAAGGGAATTGAAGATCGATTTACTGCACAGCATTTGTTGAACAAAGATAATCTAAGAGTTTTATTAACTTGTCTTGATTCGAGAACCGAATAGCATGATGGCAGGATAAACTCTGGTAGAATCCAATTGGACTAAATGTCTCGTAATCAAATTACTCACTGATTATGATTTGCTTTATTGCCGTTGATGTTTGTGAAATCGTAGGAGGTACGCTTTGTCCAGCATGGAGCGTTTTACCCAAAGGGCTCGCAGGGTTTTGAGCTTAGCCCACCAAGAAGCTGAGCGTATGCGACAGAATTATATAGGTACAGAGCATCTTCTTTTGGGCTTGATCCGCGAAGATGGTGGTGTTGCCGGGCGAGTTTTACGAGAATTAGGATTAGAGGCTGAGCGGGTTCAGGAAATTATTGAGAGATTGACCGGAACAGGCACAGCTCCAGGCGGGAAGTTAGACTTGTCCCCTGGCACCCAACAAGTGCTTGAATATGCAGTGGATGAAGCGCGCCGTCTTGGACACCATTATATTGGTACCGAACATCTCCTGCTCGGCTTGGTTCGTTATGGTGAGGGGGTAGCCAATGATGTCTTGACGAAGCTGGGTGTCACTCCCGAGCAAATTAGACGACAGACACGGCGCGTGCTTCAAGAGAGCAGCTCGTCCCGGCGCAGCTCCGGAGAGCGAAAACCATCACAACCGGAGAAGCAACAGCAAAAAACGCCCCTAGTTGATCAGCTAGCAATTGATTTGACATCCTTAGCCGAGGAAGGGAAACTCGATCCGGTTATCGGGCGCACAATGGAGATCGAACGGGTGATCCAAATTCTCGCCCGGCGGACTAAGAACAACCCGGCGTTGGTTGGCGAACCCGGAGTGGGCAAGACGGCTATCGTCGAAGGTTTAGCTCAAAGAATCCTGGATGGTGACGTACCCGCACCACTTTTAGATAAGCGTGTCCTGCAGTTAGATGTAGGTTCCTTGGTCGCCGGAACGATGTATCGCGGTCAGTTTGAGGAACGTCTTAAACGCGTGATTGATGAACTCAAAGCTGCCGAAGCCATTCTCTTTATTGATGAAGTTCATATGTTGGTCGGTGCAGGTGCGGCGGGCTCATCCGTTGATGCTGCCAACATCCTAAAACCTGCCCTTTCACGCGGCGAACTACAGGTGATCGGAGCTACGACTCATGATGAGTATCGTAAACATATCGAAAGCGACGCGGCCTTAGAACGCCGCTTCCAGCCCGTTGTGATTGAGGAACCCAACGTTGACGAGACGATTGAAATATTGCGCGGAGTTCGTTCAGCTTACGAAGAGCACCATCGTCTCTTAATTTCTGACGATGCTTTGGATGCAGCGGCCCAACTTTCCTCTCGCTATGTCACCGATCGCTTCTTACCGGATAAAGCCATTGACCTGATCGATGAGTCGTCTTCACGAGTGCGTATGTACAAAAGCCCGGCAGCTAAGATAGCCAAAGAATTGATCGGTCAGCTCAAAGAGATACGCCATAATCACGGGATGGCTCTCGAGGATGGCCGTTATGAAGATGCGCAGGAGATCCTCGAGCGACAAGAGGCTCTTGAAAGCCAGTTAGAAAGGTCACAAACTGCTTGGGATCGCAGCACCAGCCCAGTGGTAACGGCTGAAGATATTGCCGAAGTGGTCTCAATGTGGACGGGCGTGCCAGTGATGCAGATCGCACAGAAAGAAGCTGCCCGTCTACTGAAAATGGAAGAAGAACTGCGGGCGCATATCGTCGGTCAGGAAGAGGCGATTGAAGCTATCTCCAAAGCGGTTCGCCGGGCAAGAGCTGGTTTGAAAGATCCCCGCCGCCCGATCGGCTCCTTTATCTTCCTGGGACCAACAGGTGTTGGCAAGACTGAACTGACCAAAGCACTGGCTCGGTTCCTCTTTGGCAGCGAAGAAGCTTTGATCCAACTGGACATGTCGGAATTCATGGAACGGCACACTGTCAGCCGCCTGGTGGGTGCGCCCCCAGGCTATGTGGGGTACGAAGAAGCCGGACAGCTAACCGAAGCCCTGCGCCGCCGGCCTTACTCGATTGTCGTCTTTGATGAGATCGAAAAGGCGCATCCCGAAGCACATAACATGCTGCTGCAAATAATGGAAGAAGGACACCTTTCTGATGCCCGCGGTCGCACTGTGGATTTCCGCAATGCATTGATCGTGATGACCTCTAATGTGGGCGCAGATATGATAATGCGACAAACCTCTATTGGCTTCGATGTTAAACGCGATGAAGAATTAGAGGAGCGCATGGTTTACAAGGAGATGCGTAAGAAATTGCTTGACGCGCTCAAGCGAGTCTTTCGCCCAGAATTTATCAACCGGGTCGATGCTGTGATCGTCTTCCGTTCTTTAAGCAGGGAGAGCATCAAGGAAATTGTTCAGCTGGAGCTCGATAAGGTCAGCCAACGGCTTGAAGAACACGCAATTGTGATCAGCATTACCCCCTCTGCCTTGGATCTGTTAGCTGAAATGGGCTATGACCCGGAGATGGGTGCTCGACCTCTGCGTCGCGTCATCCAGCAGAACATCGAGGATGCGTTTTCCGATGCCCTCCTAGCCGGCGAATTTGAAGATGGGGACACGATCATTGTCGATGCGGTCGATGACGAGATCAGCCTTTACCGCAGTGAAGAGAAGCCCATCGAACAAGAAGAAGCACTGGCAACTGGGTGAAAACTGATATCCGGTAGGTAGAGAATATTCAAAGAGCACAGATATTGCACCTGTGCTCTTTTTCGATCTTAGTATCATTACGAGCGATTTCGTTGGGGTGATATAAAGCGGACGGCTAAGTTATAATTCATCTATGCCAAAGATTCGAACTCAATATGTCTGCCAGCAGTGTGGGCGCAAATCTACCCGGGAAATGGGGCGCTGCCCGCAATGCAATGCCTGGAATAGTATGGTCGAGGAAGTAGTTGCCTCCTCCAGCGCGAAAAGAAAAACCAGCGTACGTGGTCTCGGTGGTGCTTCAACCCCACGCCGGCTTTCTGAGATAGGGGAAGGGGTTGAAGAGCGGCTGCAGATTCCCATTCAAGAATTTTCCCGCGTACTCGGGGGTGGAATTGTGCCTGGCTCGATAGTGCTCATTGGTGGCGATCCGGGGATAGGTAAGAGTACACTGCTGCTCCAAACAGCTTTGGAAATATCCCGCAACGATAGGGTTTTGTACGTTTCGGGGGAGGAATCAGAACGGCAAATGAAAATGCGCGCTCTGCGTTTGTCGCGGGAGGCTGACGGGGGAAACTCAACCTTGCCAGATGACCTGTTGTTAGTTACCGAAACCAATCTAGATGTCATTTTTGAACATGTGTCGCAAGTACAGCCCAAACTATTGATTGTGGATTCAATTCAAACAACGACATTACCCGAGCTGGAGTCGTCCGCAGGTTCTGTCTCTCAGGTGCGTGAAAGCGCTTCTCGTCTGCGAGAACTGGCGAAATCAAGCGGGATAGCGGTATTCCTGATCGGGCACGTCACCAAGGAAGGCACAATCGCTGGTCCGCGCGTCTTGGAGCACATTGTGGACACGGTCCTTTATCTTGAGGGCGATCGATTTCACTCTTATCGTTTACTGCGCTCGGTAAAGAATCGCTTTGGGGCTACTTCTGAGGTAGGGGTTTTCGAAATGCAGGAGCGCGGTATGATTCAGGTGACCAATCCTTCTGAATCTTTCTTGGCTGGACGGTTAGTTAATACCCCTGGTTCAGCGATCGCCGTCACTATGGAGGGGACTCGCCCCTTGCTGGTTGAAATCCAGGGTTTAACCAGTTCGACTTCTTTCGGTAATCCCCGCCGCACACCTAACGGAGTTGACATGAACAGGCTCCTGTTGATCGTGGCTGTACTTTCCCGGCGGGTCGGTTTTCGATTAGCTGAGCAGGATGTCTTTGTCAATGTAGTGGGAGGTCTCAGAGTCAGTGAGCCTGCAGCTGATCTGGCGATTGCTGCCACGATTGCTTCATCAATCCGTGACGTGCCAGTGCGGGCGGAGGCGGTTCTGATCGGGGAGCTCGGGCTTTCGGGGGAATTGCGGGCTGTGGGACAGATGCCTGCCCGGCTAAGTGAAGCGGCTAACCTGGGATTTAAAACGGCGGTTGTACCTGGACGGCTTCGGCAAAGTGAACCGTGGCCGGTGGATATCCAGGTCAGCGAAGCTCGTTCCCTGCGTCAGGCCTTGGATCAAGTGTTGCTCAAAGATTGAATCCTGGACGGGGCACAAAGTGCCCCGAAGCAGTCTCCCGGTTTTTTAGTGAAAACGCCCTTTTGGAGATTGCCCCGGTCCCGTCCCTATGGTCCAGGATCGAGATCTGGCTCTTCCCGAGACAGGCCTCGACGCAAAAACGCTCCTCCAATGACAAAAGTGGATGTTTTTATCAACGGCTGAGCAGTTACTGAAACCTCTATAATCTTCACAAACATTAATATAAAACCTACGTAAACTTACATTGACGGGGGATGGTTAAACCTGATAGATTTATATGATCTGATCGTTAGCAAATAATGAAATCATGCTATCCCCTTGCTTGATCTGAAGGGCTTAATTCGACCCCCGGATCAAAGATAGGAAATAGAAATTCCAAATGTTCTTGAAGCGCTTCCAATTGGGGTTGATCCACCTTGCAGTTGCTATGACTTTGGTTCCTATAAATAGCACGTTAAACCGGGTCATGATCAAAGAGCTCGCTTTCTCAGCTACCCTGGTGGCGGCTCTTGCCTCCCTGCCCTATCTTTTATCCCCGATTCAAGTCTTTATCGGTTCTTTTTCGGACCGGCATCCGGTCTTGGGCTGGCACCGGACACCCTATATCGCGATCGGCTTAGTGTTTTGTGTCTTGGGTGTGGTTCTCTCTCCCCTGGCGGCTTTTGTGCTGGCTGAAAATTTCTTTATCGGACTTCTGTTTGGATTAGTCGCTTTCGGGGCATGGGGTATGGGCTTTAATTTCGCCACCGTCTCATATTTTTCACTGGCTACTGACTTATCCGGAGAGAAAGAGCGCGGCAGCACAATCTCTGTGATGTTTTTAATGATGATCATCGGGATCATCTCGACTTCGCTCCTGCTCAGCCGTTTGGTCGATCCATATTCGCCTGAAGCGCTGGTGCGATCCTTTTGGATAGTTGGTATTATCGCTTTGGTTTTAGGATTTCTCGGCTTGATTAAACTGGAAAAGCGAACCAGTGCGGAACAGTCGCAGGTAGAAGAACGTTACTCCTGGAGGGTTCTTGCGGACACGATTCTAGAAAATAAACAGGCGACGATCTTCTTTGTCTACCTGATCATCTTGTTAATCGCACTCCTCGGTCAGGATATCCTGTTGGAACCTTTTGGGGGCGAGGCCTTTGGAATGGCTGTCACTGATACAACGCGTATCACCTCAATTTGGGGCGTCTTCACGCTCAGTGCTTTGTTAGTTGCAGGTGCTCTAGAACGCCGAATAAGTAAACGGACAATTGCGTTTTGGGGGGGTGGGGTTGCATTGGTCGGATTCGTATTGATCGCCGCCAGCGGGGTCCTGGCCAATATAGGTGTTTTCTATACCGGTGTGGTCTTGCTGGGTACCGGCACAGGACTTTCAACGGTTTCAAATCTTTCATTAATGCTTGATATGACCACAGCCACCAAAGTTGGTTTGTTTATCGGTGCCTGGGGGATGGCCAACGCGGCATCCCGCTTGATTGGTGCTCTGTTGAGTAGTTTGGTCCGCGATATACTGACCCAAGTTCTGCAGGATCCGGTCCTTGCATATGTGTCCGTTTTCAGCATTCTGGCGTTGCTGCTGCTCATATCATTGATCATCTTGCGCCGGATCGATGCCACGGCTTTCCACCGGGAGGCAGCGACAACGACAGTGATAGAAAGAGCAGCTCTGGCGAGTGATGTATAGCCTGCTGAGTCTTCGACTCTGGCAACCATCGTCAAAACGATATTAAAGAGATTTTATGACCGAAGAGTGGTTGAGTTTAAGTGAAGTAGCAAGCATGTTGGGTGTCCATCCCAGCACGGTGCGCAACTGGTCGGATCAGGGGCATCTCCCCGCCCATCGCACTCAGGGCGGGCATAGACGTTTCCGGCGACGTGAAGTGGAGCTGTGGATTCAATCTCACCGGGAAGATGGATTGGATGAAGGACACCTGGTGGTGCAGGCAGCTTTGAAAAACATTAGAGTCAAGGTTAGCGAAGGGCGGCTAGAGAGCGAAGGGTGGTATGAAAAGATGGATGAAGATGCTCGTAATCAATACCGGCACAGTGGACGCGCTTTGCTTCAGGGATTGCTCGAGTCTCTAGCTGCGGAAGGCGAGTACGACAATTCGGAAGCGCGCTCATTGGGTTTTGAATATGCCTCCAGGGGCTGGCGCCAGGGATTAACCGCAGCTGAAGCTTCGC
>SDBU01005326.1_pt1 | contig 15439 bp, 13 predicted proteins | sample 2277071 | NCBI WGS metagenome assembly SDBU01 (sample SAMN10397929, study PRJNA504765) | marine sediment metagenome | isolation source: marine sediment core GS08_GC12, 126 cmbsf | place: Arctic Ocean: Gakkel Ridge, Loki's castle | collected 2008
ATACCACCTTCCCTCACGAGGAGCCTGCGTATAGGATGTAGTGGCTCCTTCTTTAAGGTCTTGTGATGATGGGTGACCGGTCACACCTACCTCTGATTTCAGTTCGAATACCTCTATCCAAAGTGGGGAAATAGTATCTGGGATATTATTCTCTTCCTTACAAGCCCACATGCATCTTCTACAGCCAATACAGGCTCCGACATCTATTACCATGACAAATTTGTTACGTTTATCAACTACCGTAGCCAGGCCATCAACCGCCCGTTCTGTAGCTTCCTCTACAGCCTCGTCGGTAGCTTCTTCCGTGCCGAGGAGGGCAAAGGGAGGCCTGGCATATTTACCCAGGAGCAAAAATCCTATTAACCCGCCGGAGTACTTGATGAACCCTCTGCGACCTATTGGCTTCATGTCTCTTCACCTCGCTTCACCACCGCTACGCCGAGAGCTATTATTATGATTAACAAAGAGACACCAAGCATTATCAATAACTCGGTTGGGAGTGGAGACGGCGAGGGTTCAGGTGGTGGATGGGGCTCGGTTATATTCAAAAGAACTACCTGAGGTTGGTGCGGGTCATGGCAAGTAGTGCACCTTGCCTTCTCAGTGCCGCGGATTTCAGAACTCCCCTCCTTCCAAGCCGGGACTCCGTGGGTCCCCTCACTCCAGGCCTTGTAGCGTTTTTGATGACATTGTGCGCAAAGTCGAGGGAAATCCGACAAAGGAAACTGAGTTTCTCCACCAGCCAGGTGTAGCGTTGTCATCTGAGTACTGAGATGGCAGGCCCAGCAGGCTTCACTCCCAGGGCCAAGTTTATCATGACTCTTCAGTGTTTTCGTGTGATGACTTAAGCAGTCAAGTGGAGTAAGTGATTCGGGGGGTGAGGTCACCTCCTGGGGAGCAACCTCAGTACCAAGAGACCAGAGGTAGGTCAGGACTTGCCACCGCTGCTCCTCGGAAAAGGAAGACTTGTAGGGAGGCATGCCCTCATCCAGCATACCCTCACTTAGTATCCAGAAATAGAGGTCCGCTCTTTCCTCCAGACTCTTAGGGTAATCTACAACGCTAAAGTCGGACCCGGCTAGGTTATCGCCACTGCCGCCATGGCAGCCAGAGCAGGACTGCTGGTATAACTCCTTGCCTACTTCTTGTGCTGGGGCATCACTCCAGGGGAAAGGGTTTTTCAATCCAGCATAAGGAGCCGGAACCTCAGTCTCTTCTTGGGCAAGGACAGCAGTGGCCAAGACCCACAGGAGGAAGGTTACGACTAAAACAATAAGGAGTAACTTGAACTTCATCATACCCCTTAACCTCAAGGCACGTAGCCTAGAAATCTGTTTCTGGCTACAGGTTTATCCTTTCGCTCAAGACTCACGACTCGTTGCCTCATTCTTTAGCTCTCCGTATCCCTATCTATATTCTGGTTACTTAACTACCGAAGCAAATGTAAGTGGGTATAGGGACCAGTAATGAGTATCAGCACCAGCAGAATGCCTAAAGCTACTATGATGGCTAGGCCAGCTAGCGGAACAAGTCTGGTATCTGTATCTTCAATCTCACTAACTATCGGAATACGAAACACCTGATATATAACGCGGAAGTAGGTAACCCAAATAAGCATTACGGTTACAACCAAGAGCAGGAGCCAGGAGAGTATGCCACCGGGTAGCCGGACGGCAGTCATCGGGGCAAATCCATCCTCAAGCTCAACCGCTGATTTAGGGCCAATGAGAATATCTTTTCCAGGGGCAGGGAGACTGATACCAGCCTCGGCTTGGTAAAAAGGTTCATTAGTCTCGGCTACGGTGAGTGTTGCTGTGGTTTCGATAGCCTCATAGCGGGCTACTACTTGTATATCACCCGTCTGCCTGGGACTATATTCTAAAACGGCGACTCCCTGGTCATTGGTTAGCGCCTCCCCAATCTCCATCAAGCCGCTAGTAAAGAAGTCCACCCTGATAAAGAACTTCACCGTGGCGTTCCTGACAGGTTTACCCTGGCTATCCCGAAGGCTGGCGGTCAGGGTCAGCGGCTGACCAGACTGAGCCTGCTCAGGTGCGGTCAACAGTAAGAGACTGCCTGCTTCTTCTGCCGGAGGTTTAGTGGCTGGTGGGGTCACCGCCGGGGGAGTGACGGCAGCACCAAGAGACCAGAGGTAGGTCAGGACTTGCCACCTTTGCTCATCGGAAAGGGAAGACTTAAACGGGGGCATCCCCTTATTCAGCATGCCCTCACTTAGTATCCAGAAATAGAGGTCTGCCCTTTCCTCCAGGCTCTTAGGGTAATCTACAGCGCTAAAGTCAGCCCTGGCTATGTTGTCGCCCTTGACACCATGGCAACCCAGGCAGTACTGCTGGTATAGCCCTTCGCCTGCCTCTTGGGCTGAGGCATCACCCCATGGAAACGGGTTGTTCAATCCAGTATAGGGAGCCGGTGGCTCCTCCTGAGCCAGGACGGCAATAGCTAAGACCCACAGGAAAAAGGTTACGACTAAAACAATAAGGAGTAACCTGAATTTCATGATGTCATCCTTACCTCCCCCCTAGTTGTGGTGATGCTTCTATTTCTGCCTGCTCAGCCACCTCCCAGATGGAGAGTACAGGCAAGAATTTGGCAAAGATAGCGAAGATCAGTATAAAGGCGGCAAAGGCTCCGGCGGTAATTGACCACTCCACCCAGGTGGGGGTATAGGCGCCGAACTCAAAGGGCATCAGGGGTACCTGGAGGCTGGGTATTATAATAACGAACCGTTTAATCCACATCGCCACATTTATCAGTACGGCGGCGGTTAGAATCCTGGGAATGGTTGGTCCTCGGCGGAGGAGGAGAAGTAAAGCCGGTACCACCATTCCGGTTATGACGAAGAACCAGAACCAGAAGGCATTCTTCCCCAGCATAAGCAGGATGAGGAGGTGTTTCTCTTCCACTTTCAGCTTGTAACCCACCGTCAGGTACTCGCCGATGGTGAGGTAGAGGTAGATGAAGAGAGTGGTTAGCAGAAGATAGCTTAAGTTGCGGAAGTGCCGCTCGGTAATGTATTCTTCTAGGTGATAGAGCTTACGGAAGATGGCCATGACGATAAGAATTGAGGCGATACCGGAGAAGATGGCCCCGATAACGAAGTAGATACCGAAGACGGTGCTATCCCAGCCCGGACGCAGTGTCATGGAAAAGACATAGGAGACTACAGTATGGACTGATATAGCAATTGGTATTATCGTGACCGCCATAATACCGATAGCTTTCTCCAGTCGTTGCCGTTGCTCCGGTGTGTTCCGCCACCCTACGGCGAAGAAGGTATAGACCTTCCGCTTTAAAGCCGAAGCCCCCTCTCCCAACCTATCTCGCATTAAGGCTATATCTGGGATTAGTGGTAGGTAAAGGTAAATAAGACTCCCGACTAGATAGGAGGTAATAGAGATGATATCCCACAAAAGTGGTGACTGGAAGCGTCCGTACCATATGAGGTTTAGGACTCGGTCGGGATGCCCCAGGTCTATGATGGGCATCAAAGCTCCTATCATAAGGGCAACTACGGTGATAAGTTCAGCTAAACGCGTAACCGGAGTGCGCCAGCCGGCGTGGGTGACGCGGAGGATGGCGGAGATAAGAGTCCCAGCATGGCTGATGCCGATAAAGAAGACGAAATTAACCAGGTATAGTCCCCACATAACTATATCACGCATCCCGGTGGCGAGTAGCCCATAGCGGAGCTGTATAATATAGGCGTAGAGCCCCCAGGCAACTACCGTCGCAAGGAAAAAGATGAAGGCGTAATAACCATTGTTGGTTTGAGCTAGTGGATTGAGAGTGGTGCGCTCTAAACGCTCGCGATAACCTTCAACTACCCTTGCCCTCATTTAGTCTCCTTTCCCCAGGGCCATACCCCTGGTCGGCGATTGAAACCATCTCCCCCCCAGGGCCATTCAGGCGGTTTAAACTGGCGTGGGTCATCGGGCTTCCTGCCAAAGGCCTGCCCGTGGCCAGGCAGGTACCACACCCGGGGCTGGGTGCCCAGTCCTTCCTTATAACGGTAGGCGTTATTCTCGTCCAGGAACTTGGATAGTTTCACCACCTCCACCCCATTAGAGGCGATGTCTTCGTTCAGGTCACCCATGTAGAGAGCCTTCATCGGACAACCAGTTACACAGTATGGCAGCTTGCCGTCACGCAGGAAGTGGGCGCAGAACATGCACTTGATAACGGTTCCCTTTACCGCCGGAACAGGGTATAAAGGGGAGTATTCGGCGAGAGCAGCTTCGGGAGGAAGCTCCGGGGTGCCCCAGTTAAAAAAACGGCGCTGGTAGGGACAGGCGGCCATGCACATGCGGCAGCCAATGCAACGGTAGTGGTCAATGAGGACAACGCCATCCTTGTCATGGTAGGTAGCCGCTACCGGGCAGACATTAACGCAGGGTGCATTCTCACACTGGTAGCAAGGAGCGGGCATAAAATAACTGCCACCGCCGGGGAGGTCTGTTTCATAGACCTCAATCCACTCTTGCCCCTTAGGCACGAAATGTCCTGTAATACAGGCCTGGGTGCACTGGGGTGGCGTGTCAATGGTGACACACCCTTCGCACTTCTTCAGGTCGATGACCATGCACCAGGCGCGTACTTTTTGTTTTGCCGATACTATCTTAGAAGTATTGGTTGATGCCTCGGCTCGGTTTAACAGTGGAAGCAACGGAGACGAGAGGACAGCTAGCAACCCCATTGTCCCGGCTGACCTCTTAATAAACTGTCGTCTGGTTAAGTCTTTGTCCTTAGCAGGCACACAAAATCCTCTCTTTCATCTTAAAGCGGAAACTGCCTTTAGTGGATTTTCAACGCTCCAGTCAATGCTCTACTTATCGCTGACTTGGCTTCGGGAATTGGATAGGGCAGTAAGGATATCTACCGTTAAGGGGATGATGGTGCTATTCCTCTCGCCAGCCATTTCGACCAAGGTTTGGAGGTAGCGTAGCTGTAATGCCGCCGGCTGCGTTTGGATAATCTCTGCCGCTTGCGCTAGGGTTTCTGCAGATAGACGTTCACCTTGGGCATGAATAACTTTGGCTCGTTTTTCCCGCTCTGCTTCAGCTTGCTTAGCCATAGCCCGCTGCATCGCCTCAGGAAGAAGAACATCTTTGACCTCTACCAGCGTTGCCCTGACGCCCCATGGTTCCTCGCTTTGCTCGTCAATAATCTCCCGCAGCCTCAGATTTATCTGGTTACGATGGGCGAGCAGCTCATCCAGCTCTGACTGCCCCAGAACGCTTCTGAGGGTAGTTAGGGCAAGTTGGATAATGGCATTGCGGTATCCCTCAACATTAATCATCGCCTTCATCGGGTCAATCACCATGAAATAGACTACCGCATCCACCTTTACGGTCACATTGTCCTTGGTTATTACCTCCTGAGGTTCCAAGACAAAGGGTACAATACGAAGGCTAATCTTGGTCATGCGGTCAACAAAGGGTATAATCACGTTGAAGCCGGGGTTCCTAACGCCGACTAACCGCCCGAAGCGAAGCACCACTCCCCGCTCGTACTGTTTCACAATCTTGATGGTAAAGGGTAATAAAAGTAGTACAACCACAACGATAAGAAAAATAATCAAGCCTAGATTCATTTTTATGTCCTCCTTTTATCTAATGCTTCACGGGGTTCATCACTTTACTATCGCCATAGGCATCTCCATCATGTGGACCTTATTGACCAGTCAATGACTGGCACTCTTTGAACTGATAACTTCTCTCACCCACACTAGCAAGTCACGCATGTCAAAAGGCCACTGAATATAGCTATCCTTCTTAACCCAGCTCTACTGGGTATTAATTCGCCACACTATTCAAATTGAGCGTCGTCCGGGTTATTAGTGATAAGGCTCCTCTGGAATTCCACTATCCAGGTCCCGTTAGAGTATGTAGCCTTAGCTATTACATCAGCCCGGCTGCCAGTTCCTTCCTTCAAGACGTATCCCGCAACGGTATCGCCATCACTCCAGTTGGCGTTGGGGTCAAAGGCCACCGTATCGGCCTCAAGGAGGAAGTCAGCGTTAGCTCCGGGGTCATTCTTGTGCATGAACTTTGGTAAGCCGGCATCGATATTACCGGAATCGAAACCACTGCCTTCATCAGCAAGGCGTGTCTTTAGTACTGTCTCACCCTCATAAACTATCTCATCGGCTTCAGTCAGGTCTACCCAATGCTTATCCTCCGCGTAACCGGAAGGATTGGTTCTGTGTGCCTTCCAGTGCCAGACATCAATTGTCTCGCCAGGGTTGTTGGTTCCCATTCTGCTGTCATGTGTGTTATCCCAGTCTGGGTTACCGACGTGGCAGTATACGGCGCAACCGGTATCAAAATCGGTAGCGTTGATGTTAAACAGGAAGTAGACCCTGTCCTCGTTGCCGGACTTTGTCCAGGTCCCGTCGGCGGCGTTGTAGGTCAACATATTCTTGTTGATGCTCTCGGTCCCGGTGGGGTCTTGCCATTTCACCGAAAAGTAGATGTTATTGTCGTCGTAGGCAGCCTTAACCGTTGCCTTGGTGGGGCCTCCGCCTTTCTGCACAGGTAATGGCAGATTTACCTCCGAAGCCTGCCCCCAGGCACTATCGCCGTCCTTACCATCAATAGTAGGGGTGCCTTTTTTAGCTACCACCGTATTAGCGTTTGGTGTCCCCTCGCCAAACTTCAATGTCAGGATGGGAGCACCGTTCTTGTTTCCTCCAGAGTTATCACTTATCGCCAGTGAGAACTTCTGGTCTGCTGGCGCTGGTTCAGGAGCAGCACAGGCAGCCACTAGAACCGACACTATTACCACTAGGGACATTACAAGAAACAACTTTCTCAATGGTATTACCTCCTTCTTTATCTCAAATATAGTTAGTTATTGTAGTATTAGCCTCTATAGCTTCCTTTCTGAACATTCTAATTTCGTCACTTTAACCATCCCGGCTTCATCAGTTGGCGACTCTCATAGGCACCTCCCTTCTATAAATTTGTTAGCCAGTCATTGTTTGGTAATTCTTGAATTGATAACTTTTCTCACCCGTACCAGTAGGTCGCGTATGTCAAAAGGCTTCTGAATATAGTCATCAGGCCTGAGCTTTTCTATCAAAGCGGTGTCAGGAGGCTCCCCCGAGATTACAATCACTGGTATATTACGTAGTGGCTCGGTCAATCTGAGGAGGCTCAGGATACCCCAGCCATTGAAGTCTGGCAGACTAAGATCCAGGAGGATAAGGTCTATCCTCACCTCACCCAGTATTCTGATGCCGTCAAGACCAGTAGTTGCTTCAACAACCTGGGTGTTTTTATCTTCCAGGTTATGCCTGATTAGCTTGCTTATGGTACGGTCGTCATCAACAACTAAGACTGAGAGCTGATTTGCGCCGTGAACTTTTGTTTGCATGTTTTGTTCAGCCTTACTCCCTTTCGGATTCTACTTGTTTGGGAATGAAAAAGGCATGAAAATTGAGTGAAAATAAGTGAAAAATAAGTGAAAAATCAAACAAATCGACAAAAGAAGAGCACCGCTTGGAGGAGGGTGCTCTATAGAAGCATTATTAGCCCAATCTTCTCACACTGGGCCGACAAACATGTAGCCAATCCCGGGTTTAGCGAGAATATATTTGGGCTGGTGTGGGTTTTCCTCTATCTTCTGACGCAGATGACGAATATAGGCCCTGAGGTATTCTAGTTCATCTTGGTATTCGGCCCCCCACACCTTGGTTAACAGCTGCCGATGTAACATCACCCGCCCGGCATTGCTTACCAATTGGGACAAGAGCTTATACTCAGTCAGTGTCAGTGCTACCTCCTGCCCCCGTACCATTACTCTACGTTGCACGAAATCAACCGAAATATCCCCAAAGGTGAAGGTGCGAGGAGTATTGACTTCCTCAGCAGGCCGGGTACGGCGCAGCACCGCTTCTATCCTGGCCAGTAGCTCTTGAATGCTAAAGGGCTTGGTCAGGTAGTCATCAGCCCCTACTTTCAGTCCTCTCACCTTGTCGGTATCCTCTACCTTGGCGGTAAGCATGATGATTGGTGTAGATGAAAACTCTCTGATTCGCCGGCAGACCTCATATCCATCTATCTCGGGCAGCATGATATCCAATATAATCAGGTCCAGCGTCTCCATATCAACAAGCTCAAGGGCAGAGCGGGGGTCCATGGCTACGAGAACCCTATAACCTACCGATTCCAGATTGGCACGCACCAACCTGATTAGCTGAGGATCATCATCAACCAGTAGAATCGAGGTTTTTTTGCTCATCTGACGCCTTTCATTGATTCTTATTTGCCGTTTCCGCCATGGTCCAAGGGTAAACTAAAATAGAACTTACTCCCCTTGCCGACCGTGCTCTCCAGCCAAACCTCACCACCATGAGACTCGATGTGTCCTTTAACAATGGAGAGTCCGAGTCCACTGCCAGCCGTGCTACGAGTTAAAGGGCTATCCACCCTGTAGAATCGTTCGAAAACCTTATCTTGATGTTCTGTGGGAATACCTGTTCCCTTATCACTGACACTGACTAGGACTTTACTCTTTTCAGCCTTACCGGTTATAACAATCTCACTCTCCTCTGGTGAGTATTTTATAGCATTTTCTATTAGGTTGCGCAATATCTGCTCCATACAGCGAACATCAGCCTCGACCACAGGAAAAGACGGGGTAAATTTCAGGGTAAACTTATGCTTCTTTGCCCGTGGTGCTATCTCTTCCCAAACCTTCTGGGCTAGTCGGGGTATAAGCACCGGCTCCTTTTCCAGCTTGAGGGCACCTGCTTCCAATTTAGCTGACTGCAGGAGTTTATCAATCAGGTCACGCAGTTCGTCCGTCTTCTCATCGATGATTTGGAGGAACTCTCGCTGGGTTTCCTCATCCCATGAGGTGTCTTGGCGAAGCAGCGAAGTAGAATAGCCCTTAATGAGAGTAAGTGGGGTCCGTAGCTCATGGGAGACTGAGGATAGAAACTCAGACCTTAATCGGTCTGCCTCGTGCAGGGCTCTCGCCTCCTCAGCTTCTTTAGTTAGTTGAGCCCTCTCAAAAGCTATAGCAATATTATCAACTATAGCCGTGAGAAGACGACGGTCCGAGTTTGAGAAGACTTCAGCATCTTTGAAGCTCACTATAATAAGACTCCCAATATGTCGGTCCCGGTGAAATACCTCAGCATAGATAGTGCTTTGAGCTCTGGAGCGTAAAGCATCCGATTGGAGAGAGGCAACGACAGCCTCTTTGGCTATATCTTTCTGCCCCTCATCTACCGGCATCGAAAGCGAGCCTGCTGAAGAACCACCAGTGGCGAATATAAATTGAGAAAGGGATTCCTTGTCTAGCCCAACGGCACACTGCACCGATAGACCACCTTGGTTTGCGTCTTGGAGAAGTAACACGCCACCATCGGCACCAGGGATAACCTCTACTGCTTTAGCCACTACAGCGTCAAGAAGGCTGGACAAATCAAAGGTGGAGGTTAGAATCTCAGACACCGAAAGTAATGAAGAGAGCTCTTTCGTCTTCTGTTCTAGCTCACCATAGGAGGTCTTAAGTTTTATCCTCATATCATCAAGGGTCTGGGCTAATGTGCCAACCTCGTCCTTCCCCAAGGAGGCAACCGGGCTGGTTAAGTTCCCTTCAGCTATCCTTTGGGAAACGGTGGTGAGTATCCTGATGCGGCTGCCGATATCTCGTGTGGTTATTACTACGAACAGGAGAGCAATGGTGACTAACCCAACCCCGAAGAGAAGCAGGCTCTGGCGCAATTCATGAGCTGGAGCGAGTGCTTCCTCCTCTGATTGGCGGATAACAACCCCCCAGTCAGCTTTAGACAGGGGGACAAAGGCCAGCACATCCTTCCTTTCTACCTTCTGTTCTGGTTCATGACAGGTATGACATGTTCCACGGGTTGGCTCTCCAGCAGTAATCAATGCTATAAAGCGACCACTATGGTCGCTCTTCTCAAAAGGAGCAAGATTGGGACCAGGCTCAGTTCTAATAACGACGATCCCATTCTGGTCTACAATCTCAACATAGCCCGTCTCTCCCAATCTTATAGGCTGGATGAAACCACCGATACTTGATTGAGCCAGGTCAATAGCCACAACAAGCGCACCTTTGCTTCCTTGTTGTCCCCTTTTAGTGGGGCTAGCGAGAAAAACCACTGGGGCATCAGTTATTGGTGTTGAAACAAGCCCTGAGATACTGGCTTCACCTTTCCTTATAGCTTGGCTGATGCTAGGATAGGAAGACATATTGACCCCCATTACTGCTAGAGAGTCTGGTTTGCTCCATACTATCTGCCCTTCTTCATTGAGGAGGTAGGTAGCATTAGTATAAATTGACAACTGAGAATATGTAGCCTCAAGTGCCTCTATCTGATGTTCGAGCTCATCCTTTGCCCCATCGCTTTTTATCATCTGGGCAGAGTTTTTTAGCTCAGTAAGAGCTCGCCCTAGCGCTTCGTCCATGTAGTCTGCCACTAGGTGGGCAGTAGCCATTCGGTCTTGGAGCATTGCTTCTGTAGCCTGGTTAACAGCTCGCATACCCAGAGAGCTAAATACCCCGACTCCCAAGAGTAGCCCTAATGTAGTCAGTAGGGTAATCTTTTTCCCCAGGGTTAGATTTGCCAGGAATTTCACTGCTTATACTTTCCTAAGGGAAGCATCTTTAGGCTGTTCAAAACAAGAAAATATTACTCAGTACTTATTATTCAACATCCATATTTATTATAGGAGCTTAGACCTTCGAAGGCAAACTGAGCTGGCATATCTGCATGGTACAATGCTTCCTTATGTTCCACCTAGTCTCCTTTTATAGACTGGAGCTCGCAGGTATTAGCACCTTGGAGTAGATTCACCCCTAGTTTGAGGGGTGCATAGCTATAGCTAAGGTTATGGGCAATGGAGTAGGGGAAATGATTAATGCTTACCGCGTCTCGATACAAAAGGTGGATTGAAGCTAGCTTTAGTCTCCTATTGTATGAAAGTATAGAATGTACAGTATCAGGTAGCAATAGTTTGTTTTGTTGCCTGATTTCACAAATTAGCCTGTTGTTAAATTGACCGGTTTCCCTTTGGTGAAATAAGCTATCTCCCCACTTGCCAAAAACAGGGTGTTTGTTTTAAAAATATAGGTAGTTTTAGGTAATTATCCCTCTTGCATTTTACCAGTTTGATGGTATATATTTATTGTAGGTTCTTTAAGAAATTTATAGATTCTAATAGTTTTGAGTCGTGAGTCAAAGAGCCGCCGGTTATTACTTATTCGTATCAAGCGATTTCTCAGGAGCATGAGCTTTGAACCAGGAACCTTTGGTTAGCATAAGTGAAGCCAGCCACATCCTAGGAGTTAGTGAGGCGTCTCTCCGTCAGTGGACAGATGAAGGTAAGATGAAGGCTTTCATAACCCCAGGCGGTCATCGGCGCTATTCAAAGGCAGAGTTAAAGAAGTTCATGGGTTCACACCAAAAGATGCTTGGTATAAAAGACTTGGTTGTCGAGCTAGAAGAGACTGCTTGGAGGCATCGGGAGATTGCCAGGACGTCTCTTAGCACCACTTCGTGGTACCACAAGCTCAGCCAGGAATCACAAGGACATTTAGCTGAACTGGGGCGGCGTTTTCTCAACCTTATTATCAGATACGTATCCGAGCCCTCCAAACGAGAAGAGACCGCCGAATTGGCTCGCAACATTGGGTATAGCTTTGGTGAAACACTGGCCAAGCTAGGACTCCCGCTTACTGATTCTGTAGAAGCTTTCATGCTGCACCGTGAGCCCATTATGAACGCAGCTACTCATCTGATGAGGAGAAGGGAGACGGTTACCGGAGGTGTTGTGGACGCAATACCACTGGTAGCCCACGTTATGGACGAAGCTATGGTATCCTTAGTGGCAGCACACCAGCAATATCGAAATGGGATTCAGAGTGAATCCAAAGGAGAAACTGCCTGATGATATCGATTTCTCGACTGCTTTGTGACACTATTAGCCCGGGTGACAGTCTCCGTTATGGAGCGACGACACTACATACCACGGGTATCAACAAACTAACTCAGAGGATACCGCGACCGGTCGTGGTCTGGAATTGCACCCGACAGTGTAATCTGCGCTGCATCCATTGTTATGCCAGTGCTGACAATCGAAGAGCCCCGGAGGAGATGGATACTCCGGCAGGAAAGGCATTCATTCGTGACTTAGCTGAGTTTGGCGTACCGGTGATTTTGTTCTCGGGTGGTGAACCTCTGCTTAAGAAGGACTTATTTGAACTGGCCGATTTTGCCAAGGAGCAGGGGATAAGGATTGCCCTCTCCACTAATGGCACTCTAATTAGCGATGAGGTTGCCCGTAAAATCAACCACATTGGTTTTGCTGAGGTAGGGATAAGCCTGGATGGTATTGGTTTGAACAATGACCGCTTTCGCGGTAAGAAAGGCGCCTATCAGGCAGCCCTTAGGGGCATTAGGAAATGTGTTGCCTTGGGACTAAGGGTGTCCTTGCGTTTGACTATAACTCGTTTCAACTATCAGGAAATCTCCGCTATGCTCCGGCTGATAGAGGATGAGGGGATAGACCGCGTCTGCTTCTATCACCTTGCCTATTCGGGTCGAGGAGGCAGCCTGCAGGAAGAGGATATTACGCACTCTCAAACCAGGGCAGTGGTAGACGAGATTTGCGAGCATACTCTAGACCTCCACAGGCGCGGCCTGCAGAAAGAAATACTCACCGTAGGCAATCATGCTGACGGTGTCTATCTTTATCTCAAGTTGCGGGAGCAAGAGCCACGGCGTGCCAGCAAAGTCCTGGACTTACTCAGGGGGAATGGAGGCAACAACTCAGGTATCAGGATAGGAGCTGTTGATGACCTGGGGAATGTTCATCCTGACCAGTTCTGGTGGCATTATTCATTAGGCAACGTTCGCCAGAGAAAATTCGGTGACATATGGATGGATACCTCCGAGCCACTGATGCGGGGGCTGAAGAATCGCAAGGGCCTGCTCAAGGGCCGCTGCGCCCGGTGCCAGTATCTTGACCTCTGTAACGGCAACCTGCGAGTGCGTGCCGAAGCGGTATACGGTGATGTCTGGGCGGAAGACCCAGCATGTTATCTCAGCAACGGGGAGATTGGACTAATACAATGACAGCCGAGATAGAAAGCAATCTAAGACAAGGAGATGTCATCACGCCCAGGTTGCAGTTAGTGGCCTGGGAAATAACCCGAAGCTGCAACCTTTTTTGTGCCCACTGCCGTGCTTCAGCCGGCCATGGCCAATATAGTGGCGAACTATCAACTGAGGAGTGTTTTCATCTTATTGATGAAATACTGGAGGTGGGCAAACCAATTATTATCCTGACCGGTGGCGAGCCACTTATCCGCGAGGATGTCTTCAAAATCGGTGAATATGCCGTGAGCCGAGGACTGAGAGTGGTCATGGGCAGTAATGGCACACTTATTACCGAAGAAATGGCTGCTAAATTGAAGGATGTCCCGGTATCACGCCTCGGGATAAGCCTGGACTTTCCGGTTGCCAAGCTTCAGGATGATTTCCGGGGCGAAAGGGGTGCCTTTGAAGCGGCGATGGCAGGTATAGTTAATGCCCGCCGGGCAGGGGTCGAAATCCAGATTAATAGCACCGTCACCAAGCTAAATGTGTCTTATTTAGATGAGCTTCTGTCTCTGGCACTAAGGGTGGGGGCTGTCGCCTTTCACCCGTTTATGCTGGTGCCTACCGGCCGGGGCAAGGGTCTGGAATCAGTGGAACTCTCGTCGGGACAATATGAGGAAACCCTGAACTGGATATATGATAAGCAACTGGAGTTAGGAGACAGGATATTCTTCAAACCTACTGATGTCCCACACTACCTACGAGTAGTAAAACAAAGGCAGAGCCAAAACCGAGGAGTAAAGAAGCTAGGACCTACCTCTGGTCACAACCCGGCGAATGCTATCACTCGCGGTTGCTTGGCTGGCATTGGCTTCTGCTTTATCTCCCACCGAGGTAGTGTGCAAGGCTGCGGGTATCTCGATGTGGAAGCAGGGAACATCAGGGAACAATCTTTTGGTCAAATTTGGGCTGACTCCCCTTTGTTCAATGACTTGAGGAAACTTTCTAATATCAAGGGGAAATGCGGTATTTGTGAGTATAAGAGGATATGTGGTGGCTGCCGGGCTCGAGCCTATGAGGCTACCGGGGATTATCTTGAGGCTGAGCCCTACTGTATCTATCAACCGGCAGCGCCACTAAAGGATTTTGTAGATGCCTAACATGAACTTCGACAGTATTAATCGAAAGCTGCTTAGCCTGCTACAAGTCGAATTCCCATTAGCCCAGAAACCATATAGCGAACTGGGGTTGAAGCTAGGCATTGACAGAGATGAGGTAATTAACCGCATCGAGCAACTAAAGGTAAAGGATGTCATTCGTCAGATAAGCCCGGTTCTAGATGCCAGACGACTTGGCTACCAGACCACACTGGTGGCAATGAGGGTGGCAAAGGCCCAGTTAGACAGAGCAGAACAACTTATCGCTGGGCACCCGGGAGTCAGCCACGGCTATGAACGAGACCACCATTTTAATGTCTGGTTCACCCTGGCCATCCCGCCCACGTCTGATATAGAGACCGAGCTGAAACAACTAACCCCTTCCATTGGTGCTGAAGCTGTCTTTTCTTTGCCGGCGGTAAAGGTATTCAAGATAGGCGCCTATTTTGATATGAATGGAGATGGTCAGTCAACAATAAGTACTGTAGCGCAGTCCAGCAGTGTTCTTCCTCAAAAAGTCGAGCTTTCCCAAACAGATAGGCGGATAATCAATGAGCTACAACAGGACTTACCTCTGGTTCCAACGCCGTTTGCCGTCTTGGCAGCGCGATTGGGTATGGATGAGGAATATTTTTTAGCACAGTGCCAATCCCTTTTGCAGCGTGGCATTATGCGGCGTTTTGGGGCTGCGGTTAACCACCATAAGGCTGGTTTCAAGGCTAACGCTATGACCTGCTGGGTAGCCTCACCAGATACGGTGGATGTTGCCGGCCGAGAACTGGCCTCTCTACGAGAGGTGAGCCATTGCTACGAAAGAAAGATTAATTCATTGTGGCGTTATAATCTCTTCGCCATGATTCATAGTCACACCAGAGAGGCCTGTCAGGAAATAGCGAGTAATGTATCTCGTGAAATTGGTCTTACGGACTATGTATTGCTATTCAGCACCAAAGAATTCAAAAAAACGAGGATCAAATATCTGGTATGAAGAGTGAGCAGCGGTCTGCCTATTATCCGCTTTTCCTGAACATTAGCGGCAAGAGATGCATGGTGGTGGGCGGAGGGCAGATCGCCCTGCGTAAGGTGAAGATGTTTCTTGAATTTGGGGCTAGTGTTGAAGTAATCAGTCCTGATCTCTGTCCCGAGCTGAGCAAGCTGGCTGAGAATGGGGAAATAAGTGTCTTTCACC
>SDBU01005327.1_pt1 | contig 15430 bp, 12 predicted proteins | sample 2277071 | NCBI WGS metagenome assembly SDBU01 (sample SAMN10397929, study PRJNA504765) | marine sediment metagenome | isolation source: marine sediment core GS08_GC12, 126 cmbsf | place: Arctic Ocean: Gakkel Ridge, Loki's castle | collected 2008
ACGTAATTACTGGCATCGCTGCTCAGTTTTAACTGGGTTGTGGTACTCATTACTTCTAACTGGGAGTCGGGGTCAGATACCCCGATACCGACATTGCCGCTAATATGAGAAAGAATAACATCACCGGCAACGAGAGCGCCAGCGCCTCCCGATATAAAAACTCGACCACCTACACCAGCATTCATAGCGGCTCCGGCTTGTAATAATATCCCACCACCAGTTTGGCCTGCACCACTTGTAGCGGCACTTGTGAAACTTATTACATCACTTGGACTACCTGCAGAAAGAATACCAGTTATTTGCATTCCGCCTGCTGTGTCAATATAGCCAGTGCTGTTGATTGTAACGCTGCCAAGAATAAAAGAATCGGTAACGGTCAATACTCCGGCGGCAGTCCACGAATCAGACCCTACCCTTATCTCCCCGTTATCCAAATCAAGGTCGCCATTAGCCAATCGAATATCGTCATTGGTCAGGCGCAACTTGCCGCCAGTCAGTGTTATACTTGCCGTATCGAGTGTATAGATATCTGTGGCAAAGGTGTCATAGTGTATGGCAAACGGGTCTATTAAAGGGTGGATTTCCATTTTATTCTTTACTTAATTCTTTCCTTAATTCTTCGATAAACTTATCTTCTTTTAGTTGTTTGGCAGCGATTGTGAATGCCTCGTTGTAATTTTTAGCCCATTGCTTTTGCAACGCTTTGATTTCGGCCTGTCCTTCTTTGGAAAATTGATTAAGAAATTCAGGGATATCTTTCTTCGCTATATTGCCAAGCGGGGAGTTATTCACTGCCGATTGTCTGAATGCAGCACGAAGGTCTTTTAGCTTCTCTGGTTTTGTATCCTTGAAAATACCAATGATATAATCTGCTGCATCATCGGGGTCGCCGACAAGAACCTGTCTTGCAATCATTTCGAGCGAGAGCGTGCGTGGGCCAGGTAGTCTTGCTGGTCTTCCGAGCACGACTCTGCCCGTTGTTCTTTCTATAGTAGTTAATTCGCCCTTCTTTTTCCTAAAATCAAACGACCGCCTACGCCATTTAGTATAGTTTTCTGTTAAGTTATCATCGTCAAAGAATGTTCTGTCTATTCTGTCAATGACTCCTTGCGCCTGTTTTGCTGCTGGAACGTCTTCGAGAATAAACTTCTTCAGGCCATCAACGGTAGTTGCAGGGTCATTTTTAACTGCTATGGCCGTTCTTGCAATACTTTCTATGGAACCAACTGTCGGGCCAAACGCCCAATCTGTTATGCCATAAGTTAAGTCGGCCAACATACCTACCACTCCGCCATCAACAAGAGCATTAGCAATCGACTTTGATATTTCCTTTGCATTCCTACCATCTGGGTCTTGTAAAGTTGAAAGCAAGGATTCGTCTTTATCTGTAATGAAATCTCTGGCTATATTATATAACTCACCAGCCATCCAAGTACCAATCATAAACCTTGCCAGTCTTGATGGGTCGCCTGTGGCTATAGTATATTTCAAAACATCCTTATACATAAACCGCATTTGGTCTGTAGTCCAAACCTTGAACTGTGTCGCTGTTTGGACGAACGGCCTATTGCCCCACCACATACGCTTACTTGCCAGCGTCAGTGGAAATGCCGAATCAGTTACGACCCTATGTAGAACCTCAGACATCACATCATCGCTTATTTCCTTTTGGGACAAAGCATCGGCAAGTTGTTCGTTTGTTAAGTTGGTAAGCAACCGACTTCTGGTCTGCTGTTGGGACTGACCTATGATAGTAAGCATTCGGTTATACATCTTGCCGACAGTACCAGTCTCTCCACCCATTTCGTTTAATCTTTTTACATCAACTTCAAGTTGCAATTTTTTAACAATAGCTATATAAGTCTGATTGCCTCTTTCGCTCAAAGCAAATGGCTGACCTATAAACTTTGAAATTGCACCGCCAGAAGCAAATCCTTCAGACAGATGGCCGTGTCCCAATACTGCTCCTCGGCGTATCATTTCATCTTGTATTCTTTGAGATGTTTTAAGGTATTTGTTGAGGAATGGAGGAAATTTAATAGTAGCCCTGATATTGGTTCCTATTGTGCCGTGTGTTAATCCCTTAGCGTATCGGTCAAGCATATTTCTGGTAATAGTCAAAGGCGACAGAGCAAGTTTACCTACAAATTGAACTGCTCTTGCCCTTTTGTTCCACTTTCTTGCTGCGATAGACGCTCTTGACTGACCGTATTGGGCTTTAATATAATCTTCAAGCAAGTTAGCTTGGTCAATGCCAACTTCCCCTCTTATTCGTTCTATGCTTGTTCGTATATCTTTGAAATTACCGTCTTTGGTAACACCCCACTGGCGAGCGCCTTCAATGGCTTCCCAACCGCCCTCAACGATTCCAGGCAAGATTGTGTCTGGACTCCATTCTCTCATATCCAAATCAAGTTCGACAGTTCTTAAACCCTCAAAGTATCCTTCAGTTCCTCTTAATCTTGTTCTTCGGTAATTTTGTAACGCTGCAATAGCAGAATCGACATTATCAAATTTGCCTTCGTTGACTTTGGTTTGCGCCCAAGCAAAAATCCTATGAGATTGGGCGCCTTTGGTTTCGGCTTCTTCAAGAAACGTTTTGCCTTTTTTGTTTGGGACTTGCGGGAACGCTTTGCCAGTTAGTTCTGCTTTGCGCAGTCCTACATCTATCGCCTCATTCTGCATTATATCAAGTTGTTCTTTAAGTAACCTTGCACGTTCTACAAGTCGTGGTGGCTGGCCTTTTTTGCTTATTGCGCCATCTGTTAATTGAGCTACGACAACTTTTTCTTTAGCGTTTAATCCTTTGAATATCGCTCTGATATTTTGTGATGTGTTACCTACGTTCTTAGCTGTTCGGGCGGAGATTTCCCTTAGGTCTCTTTGGACTTTTAAGCCAGCAGTACCCCAGTGTCCTACGGCATCTTCCGCCCTTGATACATTGCGCCTAATAGCATCAACCGTTCCAGTTGCTTCAACGGACGCTTCTTTTACATTGGCTTGAATGGCGTCGGTTTTTGTTTCAACCGTCGTTTCTATGACTTTAGCCTCTGCAGCGGGGCGGGCTTCAAGTTCTTTGCCGACTAAGCCAAGTCGTTTTTCTATTGGTTTAGTAGGGACATCTTTGCGAAAAATCTTGTTTTGGGCAAGAATTACGCCACCAGGGACAGAGAAAATTCCTGCCTCAACCAATAAATCTTCCATAGACGGAACTATCTCGCCGAACTCCTGTAATCCGGTAACAGACCTTAATATCCTGCCAAGTTGTTCTTCGCCCATTTCTTCTAAAATACCATCGTAGCCAACCTTGGTCGCACTAACTTTGAGAAATTGACTTAATGTTCTTCCCACCCTGTTTGCTATCCATTTTTCTGCAAGTTCTTTAGTAAATTTACCGACAACAGGGAACTTTTTGCCTATACCGGCGCCGATAGTAACTACACCTTTTTTTAGAGATGGCCCTGCAACTTCTGTAAGGTTCTCAATATATAAATCAGCAAAGCTTCTGGCTAAAGCACTAAAGGGATTATTGGCAGCGTCCGAGAAAGCAATAGCACCATCATCCGTTACTTGAATCCCTTCTGTCATTTGTTCAACTGCACCGGCAAGAATGCGGGGTACGTTTACAGAGGTTCTTATAAGAGTCCCAAATCCTGCACCGGCAACTTTAACAGCCAATTTACCAACGCCTTTTTCTGCGAACCTGCCAAGAATTTTAGTCGCTGCTGTTTTTCCAGCAATACTGCCAGTCTTAAATAACGGCCCTGTCAAAAGAAACTCAATCATAAAAGCTGGTAATTCTGTTATTCCCTCAGCTATTCTACCCCCGATGGAAATACCCCGTCTTTGTCGTTCCTCTAACTCTATTACCCAATTCTCAATTATTTTAAGAGCTTTTTTTTGTTCCGCTTCTGTGGCGTCTCTGAGAAACGCCCGTGGCTCACCAACTGCGGAAATAGGAATCAAACCCTTTCTTAGAGCAGCCACTTGGCCGGTATTGATTGTCTGGGCAGCAATCATTACATCTGTTATTCTTTTGATTTTGTAAAGAGAGCTAACGAAAGGTAATTTTTCCTGAATACGGGTCTCTTTGAAAGTTTCCACGAAACCTATTTTGCCTTCGGGTGTTTCTATAATTGTCGGGTTTAACTTTAATGAAGCGTTATTGTCGATGATTTCATTGAAACTCAAATCGGCAAGTTCCGGTTTTTGGGCAAGAGATAGAACATTTTGGTTTTGACGAAAACTTTCTTCTGCTGTTAATTTTGGTATGACAGGTTCGACTTCCTCGCCAAGTTCTATAAGCCGAGCTTCTAATTCGTTTTCCCTTAAAAGTGAACCGGCTGGGCCTAATTGGTCTTCTTTGTCGATTATTGCCTGAAGTTCCTCGTCAGTAAATTGCTCTATTGTCTTAGCCATTATCTTGCTCTACGCCTTGCCAGTTCAGCACGTGCTTCATCTGCTGTCAATTCGCTTACCGGCCTTAGAATAATTTTCTGTTGCTCTCTACCAACTGCTTCTTCCAGTTTTTCCAAACTTAATTGCTTTCTTCTTTGATATTGCAGCAGTATGCGTAAAGATTCCGATGTATATTTATCAATATCAGTAATTCCAGCTTCCTGTAGTTCTCTGAACCTGTTATCAACTGCTCTTTCGTATAAAGCCCTGTTATTTACTTCCGCCGTCCATTGCCTATTGATTCTTTTTTTCTCTTCGTCTGTAAGCCCCGCCACACGGAATAGGTCAATTAAATCCTCTTCATTTTGTATCCCAACAAACCTTTGGCTCATTAAGGCCTTACCTTCATCGTCAGCATTAGACTTGGCTACCTGTATCGCTTTTCCTTCAAGGGTTTTTACAGATTCGTCTGCGGTAAAAATGTTAGCAATGAACGCCTTGGAATCAGTAGGGTTTATCTCCTCTTTTCTCGCTAATGCCTTATATTTTTCCAGCCCTTTTTCCAAATTTGATAATGTTCTGAACTCCTCAAGTTCCGCAGCCAATACTACGCTATCGTTGCGAACTTCGCTTATGATATTTAACGCCTTTATTCTCGTTGAGTTTGATGTAGCAACTTTTTCATCAACGGCAGAGTGCCAAGTGCTAAAGAATGTTTTTATTTTTTCGGCAGCTTGGTTACTATCCTCGTCCAAGATAATTGGGTCGATTGCTATTGCATCAATCATCGCATCAATATCAGTAGCCCCATCTCGTATTTTGCTATAAGCACCTTCTATCGCAGCAACCACGGTAACTTTCGACTCTGACCTTTCCTTTTCACCAACTGAATCGGCAAAGTCGATTATATCTTCGAGGTCTTCATTAAATAAGTTTACAAGTTCTGGAGACCCTTTGTCTTGGCGTCTTAGTTCTTGTTCAACTGTCATTTCCGCTTTTACACCTGCGGGGTCAAGAGATGCTTGGTTCCTTTTGGCCTTCACGGCATCCTGATTTCTTAACTTCTCTCCGGCTTCTCTGGCCGCTTTAATATCATTCAGAACTTCTACTTTGTCCTTGCCCATATTGGCGCCGTTGTCTATATATCTTCTGACAACTTCGGAAATTTGTTCCGGTGTACCAAGGCGAAAGGCATCGACCATTGCTTCGGTCTGGGCTTCGATAGTGTCTTGTCTTAACTGTAGCGTAGCGGCTGTTAATGCCTTGGCTGTTTCTACTGCACTGTATGCCTCTGATTTTATTCTTTCTGCTTCAAGGGCATCGGGAGAAAACGGCAATTTCGCTATTTGCCCAGCAACTCCTTCTGTTTGTCCTCTTCTGAAAGACTCCCAAGTTTCCTGTGGATTAGTTGCCTTGTGTGTCTTGAATTCTTCGTTAGATAAATCTCTTATTTTTTGGGCTTGGACTGCTAAATTAGCATCCATCATTTGCTGGCGTTTCAATTCGATTGCGCTGCGTTGTTTCGCAAGACGCTCTTCTTTCTGTCTTAATCCTGTACCCAATTCTACTGCCGCCCCACCTAAACCGGCTATGGCCTGTCCTATTCTTTCTTCGCCCGTTGGTACTACATCTGGTGGTATTACTTCCGACACATCGAGACCAGCACGGACGGCGGTAGTTGGTATAACACCAAGTTTTTCTGGCGCTCTTTGCAGGGGAAATTTAGCCATTATGTTTTGGTACTCCCAAATCCGGTTAGTAATGTTTCGCCCGCACCAAAGAACCCAGCGGTTTTTATGTTCTTGGCTCTTTGTTTCAATTCCTGTCTTGTTAATCCGCCTATTTGTCTTTGTGTTACGGCTCTTCGCCCGAATAACTTGGCTTGTATTCTATCAAGTTCGGCCTGGCTTTCCGCACGACCGGCTAATACTTCACCTTCAAAACCTATCCGGAGATTTTCAAGTTCAAGTTCAGCGGCTTGTTCAGCTGCCAAATCAGCGGCTACGGGCGAACCCAGACCACCGGCAGCGGCTATTTTGGCTACCAAAGCGCTTTTAACCCTTGCGCCTCTTTTTGCCTGTCGTTTCCCTTCAAACCTTGCTCTTTGTCTTACGGCTTCAGCTTCTCGTCTCTGGACGGCGGCGTTGAAAAGGGCTAAGTTCTGGGCAGACCTTAATTGTGTTACCTGTGCTTCTGTTTGCGCACCTACTCTCACTGCCTGAGCTTCTGCCTGTGTCGCCGCTGAACGACTTGCTTGAAGTCCTCCGATAGCACCAACCGCAGTACCAGTTGTTATTAGAGTGGGTGCAAGAGCAAAAGCTCCAGCAGTACCAAATAATCCAGTAGTCGCTGCTGTACCACCTACTGCCGCTGTACCCAATAATACTGGAGCCATTATAAAATCCTCACGAACATAAACGCATCCTTATCGCCTGTGAAATTCTCCATAACAGATTCTTTATGAAAACCTAAATGCTTGACCATTCTTATCGCCTCTTCAAAATCACATTCCACATACGCCTGAAGTCTTTTAATTCCGTGTTCCTCGACGAATATGTCAATCCATTCCTTGATGACCCGATAACAAACTACGATATATTCCCCCGCTAAGTCGGTCATATCCAACCAAGCCCACGCTGTCGTGATATTGATGAGCCGAAAGCCACCGATTCCCAAGACTTTTCCTTCGTGCTCCAGAGTATAACAATACTCTATCTGTTCGGGACATCGCTTCTGTATGCCTCTGCTTACGGAATGATTGGCTATGAAGTCCAAATCTTCCTGTGTGGTTTCTCTAAATTCTATAATCCTAACCCTTTATGAGTTCGATAAGTTATCTTTACAACCAACACACCTGTCCCTGTAGTGTATTCATTGCCGTTATTGTCTAAGACAAGGGCTTTGTTGACCGACGCTGACGTTGCCACAATAGCGTCCTTAACGGGTACTGCATTAGTGATAGTGTCTGCACCGGCATCTATGAATCCATCGGCCTCTATTTCTTCGGAAACTACAACTCCGTCTCCATCGGTATACCGAATTACCATATTCCCATCGCTTGCTGCGTCATCATAATTCGTCCCATCGTCAAGAATCAATACGGCACTTACAAATTCAAGGTATCTATTCCCACCAGGCGCAGCCACAAGTTCTTTCGGTGAAGCGGCTAATGCCTTTATCTCGTCCGCATCAATATCAACCGCTATTGTTACTAAGCCACTGTTGTCATTTTCGCTCCTGCTAACTTCGTTCCAGTCCGCACCGTCGTGTTGTAAAACAATAATAGCATTGTTGGCCAAGATAAGGTCTATGCCGCCCTGTAAGTTTATTTTTGTAACATCGTGTTTTATAGTCGAGAGGCTTGAATCCTTACCGATTATCCCTATCACCTGTCCTTTGGTCGGGGCATCGAAGTCTGTTATATCCGTGGCGTTATCACAATTTGTCTCAAACCAGTATATCCTGCTTATCGGGCCGATGCCAACGTTAGGTGTAGCGTCATCGGCTATGAACGCCGTTGTGCGTGGGTCATCACCCGTAAAGGTTGTGTAGGTAGTTGTGTCTATCCAGTTGTCGCCCCAATCAAGCCGTAGGATAGATTCAGAGCCAAGACTTGTAATAGTATATCCACCTGCGACCGTTCCCGAAAAGGCATTGTTTCTGATTGATACCCTGCCAAGATTACGCAAGTTTATCGCAGTAGTACAGTCCGCGAAACGATTGCCTAAAATATCAATACCCTTTGAGCCATTAGCTGAAACTCCCTCGCCAAGTATAGCCGACTCGCCAACTCCGTCCATAGTCTCAAAATGACTTGATAATATTCTCAGTCCGCCATTGCCCTTGCCGAAACTTACTCCCGCCGTATCATGTCCTCCGAACCCACAGTTATCTATGGTAATTCCATCGTTCGCGTGAGCAGTGGGGATAAGTATTCCGACTGTACTGTTAATCGCTTGACATCCATAAAAAGATATCTGGCTGATGTTCTCGCCGGCAGAGCCGTCTGTGTCCCAAACCTTGAAACAAGCCGCTCCATCTGGTGCTGTGCCACCACCCATATTGCCTACGCATTTAATGTGGTCAACGTGAAATGCGTTTTGTGTAAAAAGACCGATGGCTGCATCGTTAAAAAATAATTTTATATTAAGCCGCTCGAATAATACATGGAAGCACCAGTTTATATGTATCCCACCAGAAGGCCCTGTTTCGCTATTGCCATCAAGTGTCATATCAGATACACGAAAATAACTCTTTTTGGCTCCGCTTGTCCCGATGTATTTAATCATATAATCCGTCAACGTAGAATCGGCTTCTAAGAATACAACATCAATGCCCTCGCCAACCATATTTACGTTAGTTGTTCCCACTAACGCATTTTCCAAGAGATAATTTCCTTCAGGAAACCATACAATCCCCCCGCCTGCGGCAGAACAAGCATCTATGGCGAGTTGTATCTCTACATCCGCTGCGCTTACGCCCGTAGAGTCTGCACCATAGTCTGTCACATCGTAAACGTGGTTCAAGTTAATAACGCTCTTGCCAGCAAGTGCATTGGCGGCCTCAGCCATGTTCGTGCCAAAAGTCGTGAAAGACACCGAACCGGTTTCAACTGAATCCGATGCAGTCACATTGCCACTCGAATCAAAGGTTAGGTTCTTACTCGCCCTGTCTATGGAACTTGGCAGTACATTAGTCAGCGAAGATGAATCGGTTTCAGGGAACAAAATCGCTTTATTGTCAAAGCGGTCTTTGTTTTCTATATTCAATTTGGCATTTTTATCAGCCATTGCTTCAACAGTATTAGCAGTAAACGCACCGCCTTGCTCAAGGTCTGTTTCCTGATTAAACGGCGTATTTCTGACAAGATGTATTTGTTCGGTGGTCTCTACCGCTGTTACGGTCGTAACCGTTCCGCCCGTATTACCGGTAATAGTAACGGTATAATTCGTAGTCTCTCCGAGAGTGGATTGTACTCCCGTAGCGGTGACTAACTTGTAAACCGTAAGGTCACTTGTAAGGTTTATGGGAAAAGAAAAAGGTATTTCCTGTCCCGTAGAACCAGTTCCCGTAGCCGACGTTCTATTTGTTTGATTTGAAAAAGTCATCTTATCGCCCTGTTTTTTGAGTTCTTAAAATTATTGCCCTTACCGTACAAGGCAAAGGCGCTGAGCCTGAAATTATTATATTATCTTCTGTACTAAATCCACCGTCAAATGATAAACCGCCTTCTCCGTCTCTTGGTATATCTCCGGTATATAACGCAGGCGGACTTCCATAACTTTCATCTGTTCGCCAGTCTATATCATAAGTGTCCTCGTCATCTCCATACTGCGCAAGACTTGTTGCAAAGAAACTTATCACTATCTCCGAGATTTTCTTTATACTTCCGTGAGTTGTGCCTGTTTGGGTTGTAATATCCATTCTCATTGGTGAAACTTGGTACTCAATAGGAAGTCCGACTATAGCCTTGTTGATTGCAACCTTGTCCAGAGTTATTTGCCCACTTGACACCGTCTTGCTTGTCTGGACAGCACCGTCTACTAAGACAGATACAGTCTTATCTTCAAGATGGTCTAATCTACTAACTGTTGTAGTTAATTCGGTATCTATAACACCGGCTTCGACAAAGAAAGAGTCCGTCGCATCTGTGGTAGAACCCCAATCTCTCGGTTGCATCTCTAAAATGAATCTCTTTACTGCCTCCTGTATCGTCCACTGTCCTGTCAAAGTAATCCTGTCCTCGGAAGTGCTTGGAGATACTGTTACTGACTCTGCAATTCCATCCCCGCCTAACGGATGTTCTGCAAACGCTACGACGTTTTGTTCTCTCTCATAGGTCATTGAAATAAGATACGGACTATTGGCTATAGTAAACCATATAATCGAGTCGGGGTTTCTCTGTATTGCTGCACTTGTAATCCCACCAGAAGTAATATTCTCGGCGAGCGCCGTAAGGTCGGGCGCAACATATTTTTGTTTCGGGTCGCTGAAGGTATACTCCCTTATCTTGCGGGCTACGGAGTCTATAAATATAATCGCCTCGTTGACCTCTAATACCTGTATATTTGCACCACCATGACTGGTCTGTTTCTTAATATCGAAATTAGTAGGAGTTAGTGCCTGGTCAAGATTTGATGCTCTTATTCGCCATTCATCTCCTGTCGTACCAGCCGCTAAAGTTTCAAGCGAACCAAGCCACCTGCCCCTGTTGGCTGTTGGTAAAGTAATTGTAAACGCATCGGAATCGTTTACTCCCGCCTCGAAGTCTTCAAAATCTCCTATCTCACTTAACCATATATCTTGCTGGTCTGAAGTACTAAACCCATAGACCGCCCGCTCACCAAAGAACGTAATCGCTGAGGGATAGCCCCTTACAGCCGACCATGTTCCCTCTGCCCATCGTTTAGCAGCGGTATTATCAGGTGCAGGCACAACAGCAGTGGCCGTTGCCGAAATGGTAGAAGCAGTAGCGGTTATTCTGAAAATACTGTCCTGCGTACTCTTGTCTACGATGAAGTTCGCCTCTACTGTTCCGCTTGTATATGAAGTAACATTTATTCTATACTGAACGCCGTTGGCTTCTTCTACATCGGACTTTTGTGCATTAAATGAACCCTGTCCGGCAGTGATAGTAGACACATAAGTCCTAAAAGTCTCCCAGTTAGTCCCATCTTCGAGTCTTTGGATTTCAACCGTAGCACCCCAGTTGCCGGTTGTGGTAAATGTCCAGCTACCCTTAACATCTATGGCCTGGCCTATTACGCCAGTACCAGTAGCAGTACCCTTAGTAACCGTTTGTACCCGTTTATGGGTCAATTTGAATAATGCCCCAGTATGACCATCATCGCCTGTAGTAAATATAGCAGACGACCCTGTTAGTGTTACAGTCCCCCCAGCAACCATTATCCTGCCATTATCAACACCGCTTGAAATGGTTTCATTAGCAAAGACCGTAAGCGTCGTGCCAACATAAGTGGTGGGCGTAGCCGCTGCTACAGTATATGGGCCGTCATTGCCGGTCGATGCGGTTACATAAAATCTTTCGTTAGCAGGAAACTGACTTGATATATCGGTTGCACTCGTTATAGTGAATTTGCCCACACCAGTTGCACCGGCAGTAGCAGTTGCTACAGTATACCCAGAGACAGTTATGGACACATCGTCATCATTAACAATATCATTTCTCTCGATGAATGGGCCATTATCAAAAGTAATCGTATCAAGCGAGAAGTCTGTAACAGAGACTCTTGATAGTTTACGTGGCGCATGGGAGGGATGGACAATCCACATCACATCGGCAGACTGTTTGAATTGCAAGGCGAATAAATCTGCTTCAAGATATGGAGTAACTATATCACCTTCAATTAAAGCGCCCTCAAAATATACATTAAGAATCTGGTCTGAAAACTCTAACTCATACGCAATCGTAGCAGAAAATATAAATGATACCATACGGGACTTTACATCGTGGTCTTCTACGTTTGCAATAAACTTCGTTCCTGGCCTCCGTGTTACCGGCCCATAGATAAGCGGTATCATATTTTTAAGGATTCTGCAACCGGATGAGTATTTCTCTGTATCAGAGCGTACATCTATCAAAGGTGTCAGTTTGCCGGCGTTGAATGATATTACAGGCAAATTTGCCATCTATTCTCCAGGTCCATATTCATTTGTATGTGTAAATCTTGAGCCAACTAAGCCGTCTAACTGGTCGGACAAAGTCTCCAGTGTATCGCCGTCTATACCGATAAGGGTATCGGTAAAATCTGTTCCTTCGATAAGTACACAATCCACTTCCGTACGATATTCACCGAATCCGACTTTATTCGTGCCATCATCTACAACTACGACGTCACCGGCAACTAAAGCTGTCGATGGAGTGCCTCTATAATAACCAGTCGCAGCTTGCTCTGTCATATTCTGGTCAGCCGCACCTCTTGCACTACCATCAGGTTGAAATGCACTAAAGGTCAAAGTTTCGCCTGTTTTCCAACCAAATTTAACTTCATTAGCCATTAGAGCCTCATCGGATTTCTTCCTTCAAACCTTGCATCGTTCCACGTTCCAGACTCGATACGACCTGCTGTGTTTGTTTCTTGACCGTCCAATGCCCTTACTGATGGCATTAACTTATCCAGAGTACTATCAATCTTCTTCTGTATTCTGGCATCGCCACCGGCAAGCGGGCCAATAAATTCATCTGCCAATAACAAAACAAGTACCTTAACAAATAATGGGTCGAACTTTGAAGCGTCTGTAACTTTCTTAACATACCGAATTTCCATTGTGTCATCGTTTGTTAAAAGCCGCTGTCCTTCTAATGCGTAAGACCTGAAATTCTCGTCTGAGAACCTGCCCTCATAAATAGACCTCATCGCCAAAAAGTCAGTCGGAAGTATAAACTGATTATCCCATTCATCTCCTGAAGGGTCTTCTGTGTCCTGTGATAATACCGTTCTTGCACGAGCGAATCGCCAAGAGTATGACCGAATCAAAGCGTCCCGTGTTGGGTCAAAATGGAGTCTGCACTGTATTGCCTGTGGTGAACTTTCCGTACCGTCATTAAAATTATTGATACGTTTAGACCCAAGTTTCCCAAGTGCCTGATTACAAATTGAAGTATTAGATTCAGCCATTACGCCTCCTTTATCTTAACTTGAAATTCCAATTCAGCATTACCATCGGCATTAACCAGCCATGCTAAGCTCGTAGCCTGGTCTTGGGTTAGTTTCAGATTTTTAATATAGATACTGTCGCCGTTAGTCTGTGTATGGAACTTTACCTGGTCTGCTCTTGTATGAAAGATTACTTCTTCTTCAACTTCTACCATTGATATACTCCTTAGAATCGAGGAACCAATTTATATACCATCATAACGTGAAATTGCGCATCCGATTCGGTCTGAAAGAAAACACCATCTTCAAATGTCAATCCGTCTGGACCAAAATCAAGATTGTATAGATTAACACTTGGCTTTGCTGGGACTACCTGAAGGTCAGAGCCGTCAAATACCTTTATCCATCTATTGTCAATACCTTTTTGGTAATCAATAGAGATACTTTTTACTAAATGGTCAGTGTTAGTTGCATCGGCAAGTAACGCCGTTGAAGTACTAACATCAGTACTAAATCCATCAATTACCAACCAATCGCCACGTGAAGTCACTGAATTAACTGTAAATGCAGCCATGATTATTCTCCTGCCAATAATGTTTCAGGATATGTTGCCTGGTCGAGTGTGACCTGAGACGCAGGGTCCACAAACTCCCAGTTCTTGATACCCGTTTTTGTTGCGCCAAGAACCGTAGGGTCTGTGTGGGTTGAAGAATTACCCACAGCCGTTACCCCATTCGCGCCTGGCCATTCAATTTCCGTATATGTTCCACCAGGGTCAGTTTCATCTGTTATCTCATCCGTATTAGTAGCAGCGAACAATCTCGCCATTCTAACAATATCCTGCCTGGTTGGTTCTGTTTTGTCTGGATTATTCACAAGATACCAGACAAAAGACCAAAATGTTTTATTTGCATCTGCTGCCATGATTTACTCCTTAACTATGCCCGAAGGCTTTTTCGTAATTATCTGAATACTTTTTCATATTGCAGGGACGGGGCACGTCACCTTTTCCCGCACCGTTATTTCTGCTAACTTTAGGTTGCCCATCTCGGTCGGTATAACCCGCCTTATGAGAACGGCGGTTTACTTCTTCCCGCACATTGGCTTCGCTTTCAAAAACAGAAACACCCTCGCCTGATTGAAACTCTTTTGCTCGTTTTAGGATTTCCAAAACTTTAACTTTCTAAGCCAATACCTTCTCGGCATTATCTTGTGTCCACAATGACATTTATGAAACCATACATCGTCTTCCCCCACGCGAGGGAAGACCATGTACGATTCACATTTTGGACACTGAGGGTTTGGGCTTACCAAACCAATAGTAGTCGATGGAAACATTATTTATCCTTTGGCTTAGGCTTTGCCTTTTGTCCTGTTTTTGGGTCAATCTTCATAATTCATTCCTTAAAAATGACAGGAGCGATGCTAACGCCCCTGTCGATTAACTTACGTCGAACACATCAAGTAAATCTGCGGACCTGCAATACCACCTGTGCCAACATTCCAGATATAACCTGCTACCTGATTGTTGCCAGATGTAATCCCAGCACCATCTGATTCACCGATAACTGCATTTGGCATCCAGAAAGCTGTTCTTTCATCAGCAGCAGCATCGTCTATAGTTGTGTTACCAGGACTAACCAAGGCCGGTCCCCAGGTCTGCGACCAAACATTAAATCCGGTTGCAGCAGTTACAGTTGGAATACCCAACCACGGAGCAATAGCGTTCGTAGACTCAGAGACCAAACGATACTGGTTCTCATACACCTCGACGTTATCAGATGAAGTCATTGTTGACGACAACGGGAACTCAAGGAAAAGCCTGACATTCGTACCATTACCTGCATCGTTACCAACGATATGGACACTCGTGGAGTTGTCGATAGTAGCTTTGTAAAGCTCTATCATCCCACCAGCTAACTGGTCTTCGGCGATAGTACTTACGTCTGTCACCGTGTAAGACCTGTCGCCAACAGTACCGGCAAGAGCCGTAACAAACTCTGTCTGTGCCGAAAGTGTACCGGCTACGCCATGATACGAAACACACCCACCGGTAGTCAGACCCATGTATTTATATACACGGCCATCCCAAGTGATGTATCTTGTGCCATAGACATACCGCTGGGTTGTCTCGGAAGTGTAAATACCGAGATTGTTTTCGCCGGTGAAGTCATGCGGCACTGCGGGCCAGTTGATAGGATTAAACGGAAATTTAAATCTATTCGTACTCATTTTAAAATCCTTTCTTCTTAGGCGGTGTCAAGTAAAATGCCGACAACTGCGGGACCCTCTACTCTGGTAGCGCCAATACTCAGAGTAGAGAAAATCTGAGTACTGTTTAGCAAGTCCGGTCGAATGTCAATACTGACAGTCGGTTCCTCGGCTATTGCAAGCACGATAGCGTCCTGCGCGTA
>SDBU01005328.1_pt1 | contig 15430 bp, 10 predicted proteins | sample 2277071 | NCBI WGS metagenome assembly SDBU01 (sample SAMN10397929, study PRJNA504765) | marine sediment metagenome | isolation source: marine sediment core GS08_GC12, 126 cmbsf | place: Arctic Ocean: Gakkel Ridge, Loki's castle | collected 2008
GAGTGCAGCAGGTCGGCAGGGGTTTTGTTGGCGATAGGGAGGTTATTACCCTGAATTTTAGAGCTGCGGTCGGTGAGCCTGAATCCTATGACCAGGTGCATATCGATGGTGAGCCGAAAATTCAATCCAGAATTGCCGGCGGTGTCAATGGTGATATCGCCACGTGTGCTATTACGCTTAATGCGGTGAGGTCTGTTCTTGAGGCAAGCCCCGGCCTTAAGACGATGGGCGATATCCCTCCGGTTGCCTTTTTCTCAGGAAGAGCCGTATAAGAGTCCCGATTTTATCGGGATTGACCTTCCCTCCTGAAAGATACCTACAAGGAGCCTAAACATTATGCTGGATTATGTCATTATCATCTTCTATTTATCTGTGGTCCTGTTGGTGGGATTGTGGAGTGGAAAGGGCATGAAGTCTCTGCAGGAGTTCTCGGTGTCCCACCGGTCGTATGGCTCGATGGTCATTTTCGCGACCCTTTCAGCTTCATTCATCGGCGGTGGGTTTTCTATAGGTAACGCCGAGAAGGTTTTTCGCTTTGGTATTGTAAACATCGTGGCCCTTTGGGGATTCAGCCTTAAAGAGATTCTTGTCGCTAAGTTTATTGCGCCAAGGATGGATAATTTTCCCAACGTCATCTCCGCAGGTGATATCATGGAACAGGGATACGGCAAGCTGGGAAAAGTCGTTACAGGCTTCTTCTCTGTCTTCCTTTGTGCAGGGATTGTGGGAGCTCAGGTGGGGGCCATGGGACTCATCTTCAACGTGTTTCTCGGCATCGAACCAATTTGGGGCATCTTGATCGGCTGCGGAATTGTTATTGCTTACTCAACGGTAGGTGGGATGCGAGCGGTAGTATTGACTGACATCATCCAGTTCTGCGTGCTTGCCATTGGTATACCGGCTGCGCTTGTGTTTGGCATAGTAAAGTTAGGTGGTTTTTCTGCTATCAAGGCGGCTGTGCCGGCAGGACACTTTTCGGTGCCGTCTGAGGCGTTGACCATTGGTGCTTTTATTTCGCTGTTCCTCATTTTTCTGTTGGGTGAAACACTTGTGCCCCCTTATGTGCAGCGTTTGTTTATTGGCAAGAACGCTGCGCATACAGCCCGCGGCACTATGCTCAGCGGTATCTTCTCGATTCCTTTCTTTGCGATTACGGGTGCCATCGGACTGGTGGCCTTGGCGCTTGACCCGAAATTGGACCCCAATCTCGCCATGCCATACGTTATTCGTACAGTGCTGCCCGCGGGGGTGCGGGGCATCGTCATTGCAGGCGTGATTTCGATAGTGATGTCCTCAGCCGACTCCTTTCTCAACGGAGCAGCCACCGGCTGTATCAACGATATAGTCAAACCTCTTCGGAAGAACCCGCTGTCTGAACGGCAGGAGCTGCTTTTGGCTAAACTTACGAACTGCTTTGTGGGCGTTTTCGCTGTTATATTCGCCATCAAGATTCGCAGCATCCTCGACATTCTCATTTACGCTTATAACTTCTGGGCGCCCATCATCCTCGTTCCGTTGGCGGCCGTGTTCCTGGGCGTCCGGGTCACAAAGGCCGGATTCCTGACCGGTATCGTGGCCGGTGCCGCGGGCGTGCTGATATGGAACGGCCTGTTGAGATCGCCGATGGGAGTAAACGGCCTGGTCATCGGCGTCTTCTGCAACCTCATTGCTTTTACGCTGACCAACAAACTATTCGCCAATGATAACGATAGTAAAAGATAAATTAGGTTTCACGGGAGGTAACAAAAATGGAGTCGGTCTGTGCCCTTGGACAATGTAAAAGTCGGTCCCGATGTATCGGGATTGTGTGGTTAGTGATGGGATTGACGGTCGCACTTTCTGTAACGCAAATTCAGGCTGGGAATGATTCCATTAAGGCCGTTATTCAACAGGCCGGCAACGCCGATAGTGATGAGGTTCGCTTGGACCTTTTAAGAAAACTCTGGAAACAACCAGGCCTTGATGCCTCTTTCAAGGAAGACCTCACAAAGCTCATCACGCAGATAGACCGTTGGCTGCACGAAGAACGACTGGATTATTTTGGTCGGCAGGTACGCCGTAATAAGGACTTTGATTTCCAGATTCCCGAGAGCTCTGGGCTTTATCCGTTGACATGGCTGTATCGCGGCAGGATGGTCATCTGGTACACGATGGAGTCCGGCGGCGTCTGGAGCATTGCCCAAAGGCGGCGTGAATTCTTTGGCATAGCGCGCGGGTTTTTTGAGAAAGCCGCCCGGGCGTTTCCTGAAAACAAGATTGTCCGGATGTATCTCGGTCATCCCACCGGCCCGTACAAGCACTATGAGACCGTCTCGGGCGCACCTCAGTGGGCCGTTTACCAGCGAGAGGGACTGGAACGTCTGGCCGATATCATTGAGTGGTGGATCGACAACCGTATGCAGGAAAACGGAGAATACGGCGGGGGATGGGGGGACGACTGTGAGATGTGGCGGTGGTGGGTGCCGGTACTGATTGGATTCGATAGTCCAAAGATAACAAAGGCACAGGCACGTTTCTCTAAGGCCTTGCTCGATCAGCCGCACATGAGGCTTGGCTATACAACCAGAATGTCAGACGTGGAACATACTGCCGAGGACTCTGCCGACGTCATAACGCCAATGATGCACCTTGACCCGGACAACGACCTCTGGCGCAAGCGTGCGCTTCGCTTGGCCGAGCTAATGGAGGAGTTCTGGACTGGACGAAACGAACGTGGTTTCCTGCAGTTCAAGAGCACGTATTTCACGGCAAATAAAATCGACACGAATCCAACGCGCGCTTGCGACACTGTGTATCATCCGAGGGCGGTTCAGCCGACTCTGCTTTATTGGCAGCGGACTTCTGATGCGAATCTGACGAGACTCTTTGCCGCCTGGATGGATACCTGGGTTGATGCCGCAGCGCGGACTGAGCGTGGTAAGCCGGCCGGCATTCTCCCCACGGCAATTCACTGGCCAGACGGCAGCCTCGGCGGTTTGGCACCTGACTGGTGGGACCCCAGGAATCACGGTGAATACACACTATACCTTTATCCAAGCGCGATGAGCCAGATGACCCACACACTGTTACTGACCCATTACATCACAGGTAAGGCCAAGTACCTCGAACCAGTCCGTTCCATGGCAAATGCCCGCCTTAGGTATCTCAGTGCACCGCCGAAAAAGCAGCCGGCTCCCGGCACTGAAGCCTGGTGCGCCTCGAAACTCGGCGGCCTATCGAGTGTAATCGCCAAATACAGATTCCTGACAGGCAATACCGAGTTCGATAAGCTCATAGCTGAGGAGAGTTTACCCTATGTGCGTTTTAGGCTGGATGGTGACTTCGGCTCGCTGGTTTCGTCGCTTCGCAACAACGCTGAGGCCTTGCGGGTCAATTTTGAAGGTTATACCAGCGAAGTCCGCTATACCGACCGCGTCCTGCGGTTCCCGGCACTGTTTGCAAATCCGCCTGGGGACGCCTTACGGCGGAACAATATGCTATCCGAGCCTGTTGTAACGATTCACACCCCGAACCCATCGCTGCTCTATTCAACGGTAACCGGCGACCCGGGTAGTGCCGGGTACTTTCCGCTAAACGCGGTCCGCTGGCTGACGCCGCCCCGTAACATTGCAGCGTTAGTCACCGAATCGGGAAGCAAACAATTTACCGCAGAGCTGTTCCACTTTGGTGGGGAAAAACGCTCGATGTCAGCCGAGTTCTACTTACTCGACCCGGGTAAATATACACTTACCATCACAATCAAGAATGGCGAAGGACAAAAGCCGTTGGCAACCGATGAATTTGTAGTGCAAGGCGGTAGTACACGTGTCTTTTTCGAACTGCCGCCGCGCAAGCTCTGCGTGTTACACATCTGTTCCCGTTAGAGTGCCCCGATTGACACCATCGGGACAGGCCCCGAGTGTTTCGTCAGAAGACAGAAGTCAGATGTCAGAAGACAGAAGTCAGACGTCAGATGGCAGGGTTTCTGTCTTCTCTTCTTTGTACCGCCTGAATATTTTTTGTATTCCCGCCGTTGTAGCATCGCCGGTATGGACGACGACACGATAGCGCAAAGTAAGCGTCTGGCCTTTAGGCAGGTCGAAGTGGTCGTCTTTGAGCCAGTACATTGGTGTCGGTGAGAAGAATCCGTAGTCGCGAGTAAACCATTTGCTCGGATACCAGCGATTGTCCGGATGCTGCAGAATTGCGATGCCTTCGGTAACGCCGTTGCGTGCGCCGGAGTAGTCACACCAGGGCGAGGCAATGCCGAATGTGTCTTTCTCGCCGGTCTTGCCCTCGGCATTGATAAGTGTGCCGCCGGACTTGACACTCAACTCCGGCACAACGCGAGCCGAAAACAAAGCGTGGTTCGTCTTAAGGATGCGGATATCCGTCAGGGCTTTCAGGCTAATCTCGAAGTCTATGAATCGAAGGTCTTTGTTCGGTGCGGTGATAGTAATGCGCCGCCGGTCACGGATGACCGGTTTCTTACCCGGCTGCTGCCATAAGCACGTGTCAGTAAAAACAACTCGATTGCCTGATGCCTTGATGAGCTTCGGGCCCTGCGAGACGATCTGGCCTCGTTCGTTGCCTTCCTGCCAGTAGTTGCCGCCGTTGACGCGGTCGCAGCCAAAGAACAACGAATGATGGTGTGGATACGGCTCTGATGTTTCGGTAGTAACGGATTTGCCCGATGCCGGCCCATTTACCGGCCAGAAATACGGATACTTCCCAGACGCCTCGAACTTGTAGCAGGTGAACGGTTTTCCGCCGACGGTAACTGCAATATGATTCTTTTCGAGCTTTGCCGTTACCTCTTGTGAGCCCGTTTGTGCGTTATCGAATTCTGCTGGAGCCAAAGAACAGGCGCCAATAACTATCAGTAAAACTCCGGCAACTCCTGTCCAGCGATTCATACAAGCCTCCTGTTTTTCAATAATAATTCATTCAGTAATCAATTTCACAGACGCCATGGGCTGCGCATCGGCCTATAGAGCATTCGATTAGCCCCATCATCGTTGGTGAAATGTTCTTGTTTGGGGTCCCATTTTAATTTTCGGCCAAGCCGCATAGCAATATCACCTAATAGACATACACTGCACGAACGGTGGCCGACTTCGACGGGGGCCGCAGTTTCGGTGCGCGATTTGATACAATCAAGGAAATTTGCTTTGTGGCTGTTACTCTTGTAGAGATGGGTTTCGTTCGGGCCGATAGTCGAGGTCAATAATGACTTCGGTTCCGCATCGATGAGTCCTCGCTTGACATACACCCAACCTTCTGTTCCTTCGAAAAGAATCCCTTGTTTGTTCTTTTTGTTGTCGGCACAAATGACCTTGACCCCGTTGGCGTATGTATATTCGATGCGGAAGTCACCGTGCACGTTCCAGAGTCCGTCCTTCGGATATTCGGCCTGGCCTTCAATCTCAACTGGGCCGGTGTATTCGGTTCCCATTCCCCACTGGGCAATGTCGTTGTGGTGGCTGCCCCAGCCGGTAATCATACCGGCGCCATAGTCCAGGATTCGCAGCCAACCAGGTCGGCCATAACCCTTTTGAGGATGGACGCGATTCTCGGTATAAGCGGCCCAGGGTACAGGGCCTAACCACATATCATAATCGAGCGAATCAGGGATTGGCATTGGTGGCTGGGGGGTTGTGGGTGGGTCTGTGCTGAAGCCGACCTTGATGGTGTGCAGTTTGCCGATGCGATGATTGCGAACCAGCTCACAGGCAAATCGAAATCTCGAATCGGAGCGCTGCTGACTTCCGACCTGAAAGATACGGCCATAACGGCGAACCGTATCGCTTAGCGCGCGTCCCTCTTTAATAGTCAGAGTCAGCGGCTTTTGTAGAAAAATATCCTTACCGGCCTTAGCGGCGGCAATCGCGAGCAGCGCATGCCATTGGTCGGGCGTAGCAATTGAAACCGCATCGATATCATCTTGTGCAACCAGGTCCCTGAAATCCTTGTACGTTGCACAGCCTTTAGTGCTGTACCGCTTTTCTACAAGCTGCTGGGCATATTTTATCCTGTTGGAATCGACGTCACATACAGCGATGACCTGGGCCTGTTTGAATCCCAGTATTTCCCTCAAATCGCCAAGTCCCATACGTCCGACGCCTATACAGCCAAATGTTATGCGATTGCTCGGCGCGTTAGCGCCAAAAACCGAAGACGGTACGATTGTCGGCCCTAATAAAATTGTGCTTGTTGCGGTAACTGCCGAGTTTTTCAAAAACTGCCGACGGCTTATTATGTTCGACTTTTTAGTTTTTTTGCTTTTCATGTTTCAATCCTGTAACAAGTTTTCAATAATCGATTCTATAGACGCCAGGGGCTGCGCATCGGTCGGCTGAGGAGTCGGTTGGCCGTTTCGTCATTGATGAACCTTTCAGCATCCGGGTCCCATTTTAATTTTCGCCCAACCTGGATGGCAATGTGTCCTAACTGGCACAGAGAGGTGGTTCGATGGCCGACCTCGGCATCCGCCAGCGTCTGCCCTCGCGTTTTCACGGCATCGATGAAGTCCCTTTTTTCACTTTTTAGAGGTAGATGGATTTCGTCCGGGCCAATCTGTGATTTCAGAATTGACGCCGGATGAGCTTTGAGACCGCGGCTGTTATAATCGGCCTCGACCCATCCGTCAATACCTTCGAACCGCACATAAGGCCGACTTATATTATAGAACAGGCGGACACCATTAGCATACCTGTACCTGATTTCAAAGCTCAGAAGCACGTTCCACAAGCCGTCGGAAGGAAACCGGCCACTACCTTCGACCTCCACCGGCCCGGTGCGTTCGGTACCGTTGCCCCACTGGACGATGTCGTTCAGGTGCGCCCCCCAGTTAGTAACCATTCCTTCACAGTAATCCAGGATGCGCATCCAGCCGGGACGCCCGTAGCTTTGGCGCGGATGTATGCGATTGAGTGTATATGGTACATACGGAGCCGGCCCAAGCCACATCTCGTAGTCCAGTTCCCCCGGCACGGGCATTTCTTTTTGTGGTCCGCAGGCCTGGTCACCAGCAGGTACTCCCGTGCGGATTGTGTGCACCCTGCCGATTCGCCCGTTGAGTACCAGCTCACATGCCCGCTGGAAACACGAATGTGAGCGGAACTCACTGTCGGTGCGGAAGACACGGTTGTACCTCTGTACTATGTCGCTGAGGGCCCGGCCTTCGGCTATACTCAGAGTCAGGGGTTTCTCGCAGCAGATGTCCTTTCCGGCCTTGGCCGCGGCGATAGCCATCGGCACGTGCCAGTGGTCCGGCGTGGAAATCATCACTGAGTCGATGTCCGTCCGGGCCAGAAGTTCGCGGAAGTCCTTGTAAATCGAACAACCTTTGAACGTGCCGGAAACCTGCTCTTGGGCGTAATGCTTCTCCACAGCTTTTTGGGCGTTGTCGAGCCTCCAGGCATCCACGTCACAAACCGCTACGACCTGCGTGTCCGGCGAGTTCAGAAAAAAGTTCAGATTTGAGCCGACCGCCTGCCGACCCATTCCAATCATTCCGACCGTGATACGATTGCTCGGTGCGTCCTGCTTCGGCGAAGCACTTCGCAGAGACGAGTTGGCACCGAATACTCTCGCCGGTAAGATTGCCGGTGCAAACAGTACCGCACCTGTTGCCGCCGCCGCAGAGCTTTTCAAGAACTGCCGACGGGTTAGCGTACTTGCCTTTTTGGTTCTTCGGTTTCTCAGGTCCCTTGCCTGCCTTTCTTGATATAAACCTGTGATTTTCGTATTTTCTCCGTGAGATATTATCTTACCAAATACACTCAGCGTTGGCAACATGATAGCTGACTTAAAATATATGAGGAGCAATAAAATAATTGTGTCGTAATGATACGGCCAGCTAATCGGAAATTTCAACCTGTGATTAGTGTTACATCCCAGAAACATAGTAGCTCACAGGCTTGACCTTTTTGCCGTTGCCTAAGCGATAGGATTTGTCGCCGAAGTTGACGGTTATAGTGGTGCCGTTGGCAAAGCTCGTTTGCTGAACGTTCCTGTCCGGTGTAAGGAAGCGATGGTCGGTCATTTCAGCGTAGCCGACCGCGCGAGCGACGGGACATACATTCTTATAGCTTTGAGCAAAGCGGTCTTTGTTTTGGTTCCATACCTGGCGGGTGAACATGAACATCGGCGGTGTGCCGTAGAGAATATTGAAAAGGTCCCGCTTGTCCCATAGCGCAGGCAGTTTATTATTGTAGTCGCCCCAGTACCACTGTGCCACGACGCAGTCGTGATAGACAAGCTCCCAGAGCGGCAGCCGGTATTTATGCCCTACCTGAAACTTGGCCACGCGCTCGGGGACTTCGTCCCAGATTTTCCTCATATTTCGGCCTGCTTCGGGAACTCGATACGGGCCGAGACTTAACATACCCTCGAAGTAGTGAACATACGGCACAGCCGCATCGTGTCCTGTTTCGCTGCCCGTTACCAGTTTCGTATCTTCGGACATAAAACGCAGCAGCTCCATTTTCCAGTGCCGGCTGTCGCTGCGGGTCATTGGATGGTCGGGATGATAGCATTCACGCCAGGACGAAGCCGTCGTTGTGTCGATAAAACGACAGCGATAAGGATGCCTCTTCAGTTCGACAGGGACGCGCTGCCGGGCGTGCTTCGGGGCCTGACTGTCGCACAGCACGCCGCACGGATACATCCGGCCGTCCTTTCCCTTCACTCGCCATCCCTTGCGCCAGTCCCCGTTCTCGTCGAGCATAATGTCCTTCGGCCAGCCGGCCTGGGTCCAGTCCGGGTGCACCCGGCGAAGTTGTTGTTCCACAACCTGCGGGTCCATCAGGTCCTGGTAAATATCGTAACGACTCGCGAGGACGCCGTCCATTTCGTTCATTGATTTGATAACATCCGGCTGCTCGCGATGGCTCCACAGGATTCGCTCGATGCCGAGAGATTTCATCTCGCGAACAAAGGCAAGAGCATTCTTTTCCCAGCACCAAACGTTCACCGCCCCGAGCAGCAAATCCACGTTCGGATTTTCTTTTCGCTTCTGCTGTAGTGTCTTGAGTAAGCCTGCCTTTTGAGCGTAAGAGCGATACCGTTTGCAAATGGCGACGTGCCCGCCTTTATCGAAGAAAACATAGCGCAGCCGACGGGTATAACCGAAACGTCCTTTTTGCGAGTCCCATTCCGGCGCAATACAGAGCTTTCCGTCAAGTCGCTTTATTTGAATAGAGGCATCGTCCGGTGTTTCAATGATGGCCATATATCCCTGCTGTCCATCTGTTACACCCCAGAAGGGCATACATATACCGTGTCCGCCGTATGCGATAAGTCTCCTTGTGTTGATTGTCTTATCTTCGACGGGGTAGGAAATTCCTTCGTTCATAGGCACCACAAGATACGTGCCGGATTCCGTTACAAATGGATGCGGAAACCGGAGAGGCTGTCCGAGGTCGCCCTCAGCAGAAAGCGTGATGGTGAACTCAGGACAGTCCGGCTCTAATCGAAGAACCGTTTGGACATCCATTCCAGACGACGCGTGCAGCAAAGTCATCTCGATACCGTCCCCGACTTTTGCGCTGCGGAGTATAGCGCCTTCGGCTAAGGACCGTTGTTGCCAGCTCCGCCCTGTGCGCTTGTCGGTTATAGACAGGGTTGCATCGGCGGTAATAAGCGTGAGCGAGATTGCAGCGTTGCTGATAGAGAGCCTCTCCGGCATATCTTTGGGACGCATTTCCATTACGTTTCCCTCTTTCACCAGCGAGAAATCATCCAGCCAGACCGTAGCGGGCCGATATCCGATTAGGCGGGGGTGGATTGTAACAACGTTCCGAGGAATCACAAACCTGGAACGGAGGAGATGCCAGTCACGAGGGCCTGCCACAGTGCGTCCGCCGAAAGTCCACTCAATGGCCTTTTCTTTTTCGTCGTAAGTTATCACGCCAATAGTGGTGCTGCCCGTCCCCTTAATCTTCACCCATGCTTGAATTGTGAAAAGGTCGCCGGGCTTGACGTCAAGGCGCTTCTCAGAACTGAAACTCCAATCATCCGCACCCCGGTGCTCGATACGGGCGGAATAATTTCCACTGTGGGAGACTTCCTTGTCCAAAGTAACTTCTCCGCAGCCGGGTTCTCTCGTCCACAATCCCATCCAGCCTGAGGCTCGGCCTTGCCTGGTCTCTTCGAACCCGCCGTTAGCCACGAGGTTGGCCGATGCCTCCTCACAGCAACAGCATAACAACAACACAAAGAACAACAGGATGGTTTTTCGGCAAGTGCTCATCGTCAAAGGCCCTTCCTTGAACGGCGAAGCATGTTTTGCTTTTCAGCCTTTTCGATTGTCTCTTTAATAGAAACCGCAGCGCCGCCTTTTGCTTTGGATTCGTCAGCGGCGGACATAAAGGCAAAGATTTCGATAGTCTCTTCCATCGGCACAGGTACCTTGCCGGTCTTGAAGAATTTAATGATTTCTTCTATTAAGGGTTCATAGCCGCCATATCTGCCGCTTTGCGATATACTCTTTGTGCCAAAAACCCGTGCGCCGTAACCGCTCTTACCTTTTTTTACACCTCTGAAAGTGCCGACTCGTCCATCTTTCCAGATACCTGTAACAAATTCGCAGTTTCCGGTTTGCACACGTCTGAGACTCTCACAACCGGTGCCCATTATCGTAAAGAGCATCTCGACACCATGCACACCATACCAGTACAGGTCGGGGTGATGCTCTTCAAGACTGCACGGACTAAAGACGTCACAGCCAAGCACATCGCCGACCTCGTCATTATTTCTCATGTCGATAACGCCGGGACCATACCGCAAAGAAGAGCTCGACCAGCACGGTACATTATTTTCTTTGGCAAGCCTGAATATCTCAAGCACGTCCGCCAGAGAAGCCGCCATAGGCTTGTCGATAAATACGGGTTTCCTTGCTGCGATAACAGGCCGTACCTGTTCCAGATGAGGTCGGCCGTCAACACTTTCCAGCAGAACTCCGTCAACCTTCTCGCAAAGCTCCTCTATGGTATCAACAATTTCAACGCCGTACTTATCACGGAGCTGGTTTGTGAAATTCTCAACACGATTGGCCGAAGAAGGAATATCCGGTGAACCACCGGAATAGCCGGCAACAACCTTGCAGCCGTAGTTATTGGCCGGGTCGTTGATGACCCTGGTAAAGGCGGTAACGTGCGATGTGTCAAGGCCTATCATACCAAGACGAAAGACCTTTTCCCCGGCATTGACCTCAAAAGGTTGCGTTAAAAGTACAATGAATAAAACTGTCAGCAAAATAATCTTTTTCATAATTGGCTCTCCATCTTAAATTTAGTTTAATTGTTCGGTTGTCATTTATCTGCAACTTATGTCTTCTGGTCGTACTGAGGAATCTTAATCAATTCGCCTTTTCGCAACGCCGATTGATGCGCAATAATACCCGGCACGGTATAAGCCAGGGATTCATAAACATCTATCGCAGGTCTGCGGCTGTGTACCAGGGCATCAACAAATTCGTGTGTCAGGAAAGTATGTGAACCTTCGTGTCCGCTGTTATGCCGTAACGGCTCGGGCAGCATGTCCGTTTTCCACCAATGGGGCTGTTTATATTGCTCGAATTTCGGTGCCTCTCGAACAAATCCGGCGTCATCTTTTTCCATCTGCTTGCCGGAGCGAATAATAACCGCCCCCGTGCCGTTGGGATGCGCCGTATAAAAACTCATCTTGTCGCCTATCCACTGCGCCCGCTCACAGCCGCGGTGGGCGCCCTTCCACCAGATATTGACGCGGAACGCGTTGCCGCGGTTAGTTCTGAACATCGCCGAGGAGTTCCAGAACGGATTGCCATAGACGTTGTCTTTTAGGATGGGACTATCATCACCCCAGCCGTGGCATACAGCTTCCGTTAGTCTTTCGCCGGTAACACCGACCAGTTGCGAAGTGCAGTGCGTCGGATAGTGCATCGGCGCTACACCATAGCGCCAGGTTCGCTTGCCGTTCCAAAAGTAGAGCGATTCGAGGCCGGGATGCTGATACTCTGCTTCGCAGTAGTACAGAGAACCGAATTTGCCCTGCCGGTAAAACTTACGGGCGGAAATCGTGGACTGCTGATAGTGGCCGGTCTCAGCCATCATATAAGTCAGGCCGTATTTTTTTACAGTATCCAGCAGCAGTTCGGCCTGCTCAATCGTGCCCCAGGCGGCGGGGACGGCTGATATCACGTGCTTGCCGTTTTTCATCGCCTCAATGGTATGCTGAACGTGAAGCGGGCCATCGGTGAATATGGCTACCGCGTCGATATCCTTGGCGAGCACCAGCTCTTCAAGTGAGTTGTAGGCCTTTTGGCAATTGTACACTTTCATCAATCGCTTGCGCCGGTCCTCGCGCAGGTCACTGACGGCTTGAACGACACAGTCCGGATGCTCGTGCCATTGAAAGGCGGTCCCAAAACCTCCTCCAACGACACCGATGCGAACTTTTTTAGCACCGTAAGGCGTCCCTGTCTGGAGGGCCGTATTGACAGCTAACACGGCCTGCGATGCCAACATTGTTCCGGCCAGGGCATAGCCGCTGCGCTTGATAAAATCACGCCGTGAACAATCCATCTGTAATTTAGAGTAGTTTTTTTTAGGTGTAAACCTATTTTCAGCCATATCGTTTTCCTTCCTGCCAAATCGCAACAGCAAAAGAAACTGGTAATTGGTTAAATGATTAATTGGTGAGTTGATACTCACCACTCACCACTCACCACTCACCATTTACCATTCACCATCTTTTATCAGTCGAGTTCCTTTATGTAAATATTGGCGAACTGGATATGGTCGCCATGATGCTGCAGGGCGAGAGGGCCGCGCTCGGGTAATCCCGGAAGCCGGGCCTGGCGAAGTACCGTCTTTCCATTCAATACGATGGTAACCTTATCATCAATAGCGGTAATCTCGAAGCGGTTCCATTGGCCAACCGGATTATCAGCATTGAGGATAGGCGTTGCGCCCCTTCGCACATCCGGCGGCATATTATTGTCCCTGCGGTATCCCCAGATTTCACCTGAGCCGACCGGCCAGTTCCAGATATTAATCTGGCTTTTCGAGACACCACGCAGGTAAATGCCGCTGTCACCGGCGTCCATCACTGCGACAGTTAATTGTTTACCGTCCGCATCGGTGGCCTCTGAGCCGTCCGGCAAAATCACGGGTACATTTTCAATCTTGGGTTTGTCCGGCAGACGCCAGTCAACAATAAGAACGAAGTTCCCAAATTCCTCTTCTGTCCACAGGTTCTTGTCATCTCCAGATGCCTTACCGTCGTAATCCAAAATCCAATCTTTAGCCTGCCAATGTCCCTTATTGCCGGAGACCTGTTTGAAGCCGCGAAGGTCAAGGCCGTTGTATAGCGAACGAAAGCCCCGGTCTTTTTGTGCGACCACGTCGGCAGGCGGATTAGAGCCGGGCAGCTCGCAAATACGGATGTTGCGGAAATGGACCTCGCTGCCTTCGGATTCGAGGCAGATGTATCCTTTGCGCGGATTGAAGTGGAAACCGCGGGTAACTACCTTGCCGTTGACCGCCAGGGTAGCGGTTCCATTTCGGCTTTCGACGCGATAGTGGTTCCACTGGCCGGCGGGATTCGTGCGGTCTTCGGAGGGGAACGCACGCGTCCAGCCCCTTGGATGAAGTTTGTCCGGCGTCATCGTTGCCCCGTGAATGGAAAACATATCGCCTCCGTTACCGTCCATTACCTGTACCTCGATGGCACGAGTGAACGGCTTTCCCGGTGCGGGTAAGTCATCGGAGTGGATGAATAAGCCGGCGTTGCCGCGTTTTTTCATGTGGCGCCACTCTAATTCCAATATATAGTTTTCATATTGTTTCTCGGTTCGCATCACGCCGGTTGGAATTCCCGTGCATATAATCATCCCATCCCGTACTGTCCAGGTTTCCGGCGCACAATTAACATTTACCCAGCCGTCAAGGTTCCTGCCGTTGAAGAGGGACACAAATTTCTCATCAGCTCCATCAAGCTCCTTAATCATAATGTTTCGCAGTGTGATTGTGCCGTTGAGGTTTTGAAATCCGATGTGTCCCTTTAGCGGCCGGTTCGCTAAGGGCGGTCCTTTTTGCTGGCGAGCTTTGGTTTCGCGCGATAGGTCAACATCGATAATCTTTTGGCCGTTCAGCACGATAGTTACCTGGCTGCCGCGGGCGGTAATTTTCCATGAGTTCCACTGGCCGACAGGTTTGGTGGCATCTTTGGCGGCTATCTCATCGTAAATTGAGCCGGTTCGCTGCTGGGGCTGGGAACTGCCGCGATAATAAACCTCGTCGTCCACAACCTGAATCTCCATCCCTTTGTAAGCCGGGTCGCCTTCGTCGGGCGGGAACCGCAGTCCTATACCGCCGTTGCTGCCCCTGCTTATCTTAGTGTCAAACTTCAGGACGAAGTCGCCATATTCCTTCGGAGAAATAATCCACGTGCGCTTATTAAGGCCGTAGAGAATACCGTCTTCCATCTTCCACGGTGTGCCCTTAACCTTCTGTGGCGTGCGTAGGTCGGACCAGTCACTGACCTTCCAGCCGGCCAGACTGTCACCTGGGAATAAAGGCGCGAATCCATCCTCAGCCGCCTGTAAAGCTGTCGTGCTGCTTATGAGCAGGACATATCCCACAACGCTAATCAGAAAGAAAAAATGTAACTTTTTCATTGTAAAGAGTCCTCCAAACACAATGCCAATAAAGAATATACTCTATCGAAAATATACAAAGATTGTCATTCTGTCCGTAAGGACTCCCTATGAGAACGGAGCGCAGCGAAGTGAAGAATCTCTTGGGACTGAAAAATTAGAGATTCTTCCCCTTCAGCCCATTCGGCTGCGCTCAGGGCAAGCTTTTGTTCGCTCAGGGCTAAAGGTTTTTTCGCCCACGGCGAGCTCAGAATGACAGCTATAGAGTTTTCTAACAAATATAATAACCGAATTGGAGGCCTGAGGCCAACAGATTTTGCGAATTCAGGCAAAGGTTTGAGCGTTTGATTTTTCACTTGACTTATGGAAGTTAGCGGTTAAATTGAACGCAAAAGTTGGCGGTCTCGTAAGGCTGTCCATATCAACAAAAACCTGATTTTATAACTGTTTTAAGATGAGAAGGGAGATTTTATCATGTCCATTAACCGTCGTACTTTTCTCAAAGGCTCCATAGCCGCTTCAGTAGCGTTTGCGGCCCCTACTATAATCAGGGCCCAGGCCGACAGGAAATATCGCACAGCTCTTATCGGCAGTGGCTGGTGGGGTATGAACATCGCCCGAACTGCAGTGCAGTCGGGCCAGTGCAAAATCGTCGCTATGTGTGATGTTGACAGCAATCAATTAGACCCTGCCGTCAGAGACATAGAGCAGCTCAGCGGCGAGACGCCAAAAAAGTATAAGGACTATCGCGAACTTCTGGACCGTGAAAAACTGGATATTGCAATCGTGGCCACGCCTGACCACTGG
>SDBU01005329.1_pt1 | contig 15429 bp, 11 predicted proteins | sample 2277071 | NCBI WGS metagenome assembly SDBU01 (sample SAMN10397929, study PRJNA504765) | marine sediment metagenome | isolation source: marine sediment core GS08_GC12, 126 cmbsf | place: Arctic Ocean: Gakkel Ridge, Loki's castle | collected 2008
GGACGTCTCTTTGACAAAATCCCGGCTACGTGCTATGATTACGCCGCTCATCAAGGCTTGTCCTAAAAACACAAAGGAGATAAGAATGTTCAGACCCAAGCTAGAACTACTTGACCAAGAAACCATCGAGCGCATCCTGGCGGAGGCCCACGAGTTGCTGTGGGACCCAGGCGTGCGCATTCACAGCGACGAGGCCCTGAAGCTGGTCGCCGATGCTGGGGCCACTGTTGATTTCGCCAGCAGAGTGGCCAGGATCCCAGCCGAACTGGTTGATAAGGCCGTGGAAACGGTTCCCTCCTCGTTCTACCTCCACGATTTCGAGGGGAACCCCACCGTCCATTACGGCGACGACGACGTGCAGTTCGACCCAGGCTCGACAGCCATCGAGATTTTGGATTATAGAGCAACCCAGTCGCGCAAGCCAGTCACCGCCGACTTCGTCGCTTATATCAAGTTGGCTGAGATGCTGCCCGAACTGGACGCGGTCAGCACGGCCCTGGTGTGCTCGGACGTGCCAGAGAGCGTGGCCGATCTCTATCGCCTCTACCTGGTGCTCCGGCACGCCCGGAAGCCCGTGATCACCGGGGCCTTCGCCGTGGAGACCTGGGCCATCATGAAAGACCTGCTGGTGGCCGTGGTCGGCAGCGAAGAGGCTCTGGCCGCCAAGCCCATCGCTGTATTCGATGTCTGCCCCTCCCCCCCCCTGCTGTGGAGCGAGATCACCTGCCAGAACATGATTGACTGCGCCCGCGCTGGCATCCCAGCCGAGTTGGTCTCCATGCCCCTGACTGGAGCGACGGGGCCCGCGACCCTGGTCGGCTCGGTGGTGCAGCACGCCGCCGAGTGCCTGAGCGGGATCACCATTCACCAACTGGCCAAGGCCGGATCTCCCATCGTCTGGGGAGGCTCGCCTGCCGCTTTCGATATGCGCACAGGGACACCACCCATGGGGGCTATCGGGACTCTGATGATGGATTGTGCTTATGTCCAGGTCGGCAAGCACCTGGGACTGCCCACCCACGCCTACATGGGCATGAGCGACGCCAAGATCGTGGATGCCCAGGTCGGCTTTGAGTCGGGCATCGGCAACATCCTGGCCGCGCTGGCCGGGGTGAACATGGTCTCCGGAGCCGGCATGATGGACTTCGAAAGCTGTTTCAGCCTGGAGAAGCTGGTGATTGATAACGAGCTGATCGGCATGGCCCGCCGACTGGTGCGGGGCATTGACGTTTCGGAGGATCCCCTGGCTACCGCCATCGTGCGCCAGGTAGGCCACGCGGGCAATTTCCTGGCCACCAAACACACCCGCCGGTGGTTCAGGCGGGAACTGTTCATCCCCTCCCCGGTGATTGACCGCGATTTCCGTCAGGTCTGGGAAACTAAGGGAAGCAAGGATATAATGCAGCGAGCACACGAACGGGTTGAGCAGTTAGTGGCCGCCTACCAGCCCAGAGCCTTGCCCAAAGAGGTGGAAAAGGAATTGACAGCCATCACCCTGCAGGCAGCCCAGGCCCAGGGGCTAAAACAACTGCCGCCACTGTGATCTACTGCCTACATCAAACAAGAGAGGAGAATTAGATGTCCAAAGACAAGTTATATCAAGCTATGGCCCAGAGTGTCATCGAGGGCGAACCGGAAGAGGCAGCCGAGCTGGCTCAAAAAGGACTTGAAGCTGGCTTGGGGCCTCTGGCTATGATCGAAGACGGCTTTGCAGCCGGCATCAAGGTAGTTGGCGACCTTTTTTCCCAGGGCGAATACTTCCTGCCCGATCTGGTCATCGGAGCTAAGGCTATGGAAGAGGCCATGGCCGTGCTGAATTCCGAGCTACACCGCCGCCAAGAGACCCGTCAAACTCACGGCAAGGTCGTCATCGGCACTGTACAGGGAGACATTCACGAGATCGGCAAGAACCTGGTCACCACCCTACTCGCTGTCAACGGCTTCGAGGTCTTTGATCTGGGCGTGGATGTTACGGACGACACCTTCATCGCCAAAGTCAAGGAGGTCGGCGCCAACGTCCTGGGCATGTCTGCCCTTCTCACAACGACTATGCCAGCTCAAAAGAGGATCATCCAAGCGCTGGAGGAGGCAGGCATCAGGAATGAGGTCAAGGTGATCGTCGGCGGCGCTCCGGTTACCCCGAGCTGGGCCGACGAAATCGGGGCCGATGGATACTCGGAGGACGCTGTGGGAGCCGTTGCCGTGGTCCAGCGGCTTTTAGGAGTTGGGTAGAGAGCAGGACGAGGGAGATGACCCTTGGCTGCAAGTGCAAGAGCTATATCGCCAATTGAACGCCCCAAATTGCATCTAAAAGCGTTGAGCGAGGACGATGTGCGACGCATCCACCAGGCCAGCCTGGAGGTAATCGAGACGGTTGGGGTGCGCTTTCCTTCAGGCTGGGCCCTTGATGTTCTGGAAGAGGCGGGAGCGATGGTGGACAGGGAAACCCAGATCGCCCGCCTCCCTGGCCAGGTCGTCGAAGAGGCTTTGACCCAAGCGCCGCCATCGTATGTGCTTTGCGCCCGCGACACCATCCTGAATCTGCCTTTGGATGGTGAGCACTCCTATCTATCCACCGACGGCTGCGGCGTGGAGGTCATTGATCTGGAGACGGGAGAGCGACGGCGCTCGACCAAGCAAGATGTGGCCGATTCAGCCCTGGTGGCTGATTACGCGCCTCAGATCGCTTTCTATTGGCCCATAGTAGCCGCCCAGGACTGCCCCCCCGAAACGCGCTCTTTGCACGAGCTGGAGGCTGCCTGGAGCAATACCACCAAGCACGTCCAGACCGAGTGCATCATAACGGCCAGTGAAGCTCAGGCTGCGATCGAGATGGCAGCGGCCATCGTCGGCGGACGCGAGGAACTGAGAAAACGCCCCATCCTCTCCATCATGCAGTGCACCATCAGCCCTCTGGGTCAAGACGGGGGCAGCCTGGAGGCCGCTCTGGTGGCTGCCGAAGCGGGTCTACCAGTGGGCTTCATGACCATGGCCAGTTGCTGCTCCACCGGGCCAGCCACGCTGGCCGGCAACCTGATGGTGGGCAACGCCGAGGTGATCGCTGCCTCCGCCCTCATCGAGTTGGCCTACCCAGGCACGCCCATCTTCTACGCTGCCGCTCAGACGGCCATGGACCTCCGCACGGGGGCCTATACCGGCGGAGGGCCAGAGGACTACCTCTTTGGAGCCGCCACCAACCAACTGGCTGACTTCTACAAGATACCCCTCTCTATGGGCGCCTTCGCCACCGGCGCAAAAGAGCCCGACTGGCAGGCAGCTCTGGACAACGCCTTCGCTGGCCTGATGCCCGTCCTCAGCGGCGCCGACATGCTGACCGGGGCCGGCCTGCTCTATGGCTCGCGCATCCTCTCCTACGAGCAACTGCTCATGGATTGTGAGATCTACGACATCGTCCAGGCCACAGCACGAGGCATCGAAGTGAGCGAGGAGACTCTGGCTTTGGATGTCATCAAGTCCGTGGGCGTGGGTGGGCACTATCTGACACAGCAACACACCCTGAAATACATGAAAGGGCGCTGGGCGCCAAACCTGGTGGATCGCCGCTCCTATCGCGCCTGGGAAGAAGATGGCCGGCGCGGGGCGAGGGAGTGGGCTCACGAGAAGGCAAAGTGGATCCTGGCCAATCACCGCCCGGAGCCATTGGAACCCAGGCTGCAGGCAGAGCTATCCAAGATCATTGCCACTCTAGGAAACTAGGCACAGGAAGGTAGACTATGCAACCTAAAGTCGCGGGGCCAAGAACATCGTCCAGCACGCCCGCGAGCGGGTCAAAGCCATGATCGCCGAGTACCAGCCCCCCGATGTGCCCACCGAGGTCCGCAAGGAGTTGAAGGCCGTTATGACCGAGGCCGCAAAGCGGTACGGTATGGACGAAGTGCCTTCGTTGCCAGAACCACAATGCTGCCAAAAGTGATGGCGAGCTAAGAACCACAAAGAGGAGTCATCTCTGACTCCTCTTTGTCTTGTTGTTTAGTATAGGACGGTGTTGGCTTCTACAAAATATGCCGCAGGAAATCCTTCGTGCGGGGGTCCTGGGGGTTGTCGAACATCTCCTCTGGCGTCCCCTCCTCAACCCACACGCCCTCATCCATGAAGATGACGCGATGGGCGACCTCACGAGCGAAGCCCATCTCGTGGGTGACCACGATCATGGTCATCCCCTCCCGCGCCAGGCGCTTCATTACGTCCAGCACCTCGCCGATCAGCTCAGGGTCCAGGGCTGAGGTTGGCTCGTCGAAGAGCATGATCTTGGGCTCCATGGCCAGAGCCCGAGCAATGGCAACCCGCTGCTGCTGCCCGCCCGACAGGCGAGAGGGGTACTCGTCCTTCTTGTCCATCAGGCCCACCCAGCCCAGGTGCCGTTCGCCGAGTTCGGTGGCTTCCTCTTTCGACATCCCTTTGACCGTCAATAGCCCCTCAATGACGTTCCCTACGGCCGTCTTATGGGGGAACAGGTTGAAGTGCTGGAAGACCATGCCGGCCTTGGCCCGAATCTGCTGGATGTGGACGCGGTGCTGGCGACTGGGCTCCCCCGCCGGGATCACTACCCCGTCAATCTCAACGGTGCCCGCCGTCGGCTCCTCCAGGAAATTCAGACAGCGCAGAAATGTGCTCTTCCCCGACCCGGAACGGCCGATGACCACCAACACCTCGCCCACTTCCACATCGAGATCAATGCCTCTTAGAACGTAGAGCTTGCCGAAGCACTTCTCCAGCTTACGAACCTTGATGATAGGCTCCATATCACTTCCTCTCGCCCCGACTCATGTGGGTCTCCAAGCGGCCCTGCAATGCCTGCAGGACGATGCACATGATCCAATAGATGATCGCCGCCACCGTCAGCGTTTCCAGGGAGCGGAAGTAGCGGCGCCCCATTTTGGTGGCGCGGTAGGTCAACTCCCAGACGCCCATCACCGAGACCAGAGACGAGTCCTTGATCATAGCCACAAAGTCATTGCCTATGGGTGGGATGACGAGGCGCAGGGCCTGGGGCAAGACTATGCGACGTCTTGTCTGGCCTGGCGTCATGCCCACCGAATAGGCGGCCTCAATCTGGCCTTTGCTGATGGATTGGATGCCCGCCCGGAAGGTCTCTGTCATGTAGGCGCCGTAGCACACGCCCAGGGCCAGGATACCGGCCGGGATAGCGGGCAATGTCAGGAGCTTCTGCACTCCGGTCAAGCCCATTGCTTCCAACTGCTGCCCGATCTGCGGCAGGCCAAGATACCACATGTAGATCTGAACCAGCAGGGGCGTGCCTCGGACAAAAGAGACGTAGAAGCCAGAAATGCCATTGGCGATAGGATTCTTGGAAAGCCGACCCAGGGCTCCCAAGAGAGCCAAAATGATGGCCAGGATGATGGCGGATGCCGACACCAACAACGTGTACTGGATCCCCTGGATAATGAAGCCCAGCCTGTCGTACATGAAACCCACATCGAATTTGAGAAGCCTGACCCCCACTGCGAGGGCGATGAAGATGCCGATCCATACCACGGCCAACTGGACGACGAAGTTCCGCACTTTGCCCCGTTGATCGGCCATAATGCTCTGCGCCTCGGCAGATGGCTGAGCTACCGTAACAGCAGATGTGCTACTCATCATATCACCTCCCATACCACTTTAGCTACACGCCACTAATTGCTTCCTACTTGCTTCCCCCCGTCGGCCCCAGCACTGTCTGCCGCAGGAAGGAGTGAATCCGGCCACTACGCCGCTTGACGATGATCACCGTCACCATGAAAGCAACAGACGCTCAATCGGCGCGCAGACGAGGATCCAAAGCGTCGCGCAGGCCATCGCCCAGCAGGTTGAATCCCAAAACGGTGAGCATGATGGCCACACCGGGGGGGATGATCACCCACCAGGCGCCCGTGGCCAGGAACTTGTAGCAATCGCTCAACATGGAGCCCCATTCTGGCTTTGGCGGCTGCTGCCCCAGTCCCAGGAAACCCAACCCCGCCGCCGAGAGGATGGCGTTCGCCATGCCCAGAGTGGTCTGCACGATGATGGGGGAAAGGATATTGGGGAAGATGTGCCGAAATAGGATGCGGCTGTTTGTGGTACCAACACATCGGGCAGCGGTGATGTACTCCATAGCGTTGACCCCGAGTACCGTCGAGCGGGCCAGGCGTGCATAAAAGGGGATGCTCACTATCCCTATGGCGACCATGGTGTTATTCAGTCCTGGCCCGCGCACAGCGACGATGGCAATGGCCAGGAGCATGCCTGGGAAAGCCATGACAATGTCCATGCATCGCATGATGGTATTGCCTGTTTTCCCCCCGACGAAACCAGCCATCATTCCCAGCAAGCCGCCGATGATCAGAGCGATGCCCACCGAGATAATCCCCACCCCCAGCGAATACCGGGCCCCATGAATCAATCGCACCAGCACATCACGGCCCAGGTTATCGGTTCCCAAGAGGTGTTCACGTGAGGGAGGATTGAGCCGGGCTCTGAGATTGGAATCTGTTTTCGGGTTGTAATCATGTACGATGGGCGCCAGCACGGCCACCAGCAGCAAGATGCCGATAATGGCCATGCCCAAGCGCGCGGTATTGAGGGAAATCAATCGCTTCCAGGCATCGCCCCACAGAGAGCGATGCTTGCGCACCGCAAAATCCACCGCCAGGTTCGCTTGATGAGTAGTCATCTCAGCCATATCACTCACTCGAATCGGATTTTAGGGTTAAGGAAGGCATAGGAAACGTCAACTGCCAGGTTGACCACCGCTATGACCAGAGTGATGACCAGGACAGCCACCTGCACGACTGGGTAGTCCCGCGCCAGGATGGCATCGTACACCCACTTGCCTATCCCAGGCCAGGAGAAGACCGTCTCGGTCATGATGGCCCCCGCCAGCAGGCTACCGACCTGCAGACCGATGATCGTGATCACTGGCAGGAAGGCATTCTTCAGAGCATGGCGCAAGATGACGACCCTCTCCTGCAATCCTTTGGCGTAAGCCGTGCGGATGTAATCTTCCTGCAGCACTTCCAGCATGGCGGAACGGGTCATGCGGGCGATGATGGCCATGGGGATGGTGCCCAAGGCAATAGATGGCATCGCCAGATGTTTGAGAGCGAGGCGCAGAGCCTGAGTGTCTTTCGCGATGATACTGTCAATGGTGTAGAGACCCGTGACGGTCTCCAGGGATAGATCAACCGGAAACCGGCCGTAGGTGGGAAACCAGCCCAACTTGACGCCGAAGAAGAAAATGAGCATCAATCCTAGCCAAAAGATGGGCATGGAAACGCCCACCAGCGAGCCGATCATGCTCACACTATCGAAAACGGAGTTGCGCCGCGTGGCGGAGATGATGCCAGCGGGGATGCCCACTACGATGGCAAAGAACATCGCTAGAAGCGACAGTTCCACGGTGGCCGGGAATTTCAGTTTCAACAAATCAGCGATCGGTGTCTTTTCGTGGACGGACTTGCCCAGGTCGCCCTGCAGCAGGCGGCCGAGGAAGAGAAAGTATTGCGATTCAAAGAGACTCTTGACCCCTTCACCGATACCGACTTCGCGACGAAAGACCTGGCCCACGGCATCGGTATTCAAAAAGAGGGGTTCGTTCAAACCCAATTGTTCGCGGATGCGTTCCACGTTTTCCACCGCCGCGTGCTCGCCCAACATGACGATGGCCGGATCGCCGGGGATAAGGTGAATGAACAGGAAAACGAGGACCGTCACCCCCAACAAAGTGGGAATCAGAGAAATCAACCTACGGATGATGTATCTGGTCAAATGAACACGCTCCTTCTTTTCCGCTTTTCCCGCTCTCCAGGGATCGCCAGATCCCTGGATTCACACGGGGATCTGGCGATCCCCTTCGAGCAAAGAGAGTACTCAACGATGAAAGGGGGTGCAGGGACAAACCCCGCACCCCCTTCTGCCGTCGTCATGAGGGCTCACGATAGAGCCCAAGCCTGGTGCGGCTAAAGACCCAGCCTCACCGAGCCTAGTCCGCGATCACGACCCTCTCGTACTTGTCGGCGCCTACTGGCTGCACCTGGAAGCCGCTGACCTTCGCATTGAACAGGCGCGGGGTGTTGTTGTGGATCACCCACAGACGAGCACGATCCTCGTGCAGCAACCGCTCCACCTCTTCGTAGAGAGGCGCACGCTTGGCCTGATCAGGCTCGGTGGCGGCCTGGAAAAGCAGGTCGGCCACTTCCTGGTTGGCGTAGTACCCTTCGCGCCCGTCAGGCTCCTTGACCTGTCCAGTGCCGCTCAGCCCGCCGAAGAAGTAGTTGAGGAAGTTGTCGGGGTCGCCGTTGTCGCCGCCCCAGCCGAGCATGTAGAGACCGTACAACTTGCCCTCACGCCGGGAGCCAAGGAAGGTCGCCCAGTCGCCTTCCAGGTACAGTTCGGTCTCAATGCCGACCTTGGCCAGATCAGCGGCCATGGCCTCACCGATTTCCTTGGGGCTGGGGTAGTAGAAGCGGGTCACCGGCATGTAGTAGAACTTCAGCGGCCCAACTTCTCCGGTGTCCTCGTTGGTGACTTCCTTCAAACCATCGGGGAAGCCAGCCTCGGCCAGCAATTGCCTGGACAGATCGGGGTCGTAGGCCCAATCCTCGATGTCGGGGCGTCCCCACATAGATGGGTGCAGGAAGGTGCTCGCCACCTGGCCATAGTCGCCGTAGAAGGCATCTTTCAGAGCCTCGCGGTCAATGGCGTGGAACACTGCCTCTCGCACCTTCGGATCCTGGAGCTCTTTGATGTGGTAGTTGAAGGCCAGGTAGCCAGTATTCAGGCCCGTGGCCTCCACGTACAGGTTGGGATCCGCCTCAGCATCCTTGATGTCCTCGATGCCGGCCTGCTCCAGGGCGTGGATATCGCCAGCCTTGAGCGCCAGGTAGCGGGCCGAGTCGTCGGGGATCACACGCCAGATGATCCTGGCGATGGTCGGCGCACCGCCCCAGTAGTCCACGTTGGCTTCCACGGTGATGTGGGCGTCCTCCACCCACTCCACGAACTTGAAGGGGCCGGTGCCCACAGCTCCCGCGCTGGGCGTGCCGTAGTCCGCACCGTACTTCTCGAGAGCCGCCGGGCTGGAGATAGCGAACATGTCCATGGCCATGTTGGCCAGCATGGGAGCCAGAGGTTCCCTGAGAGTGATCTTGACAGTCAAATCGTCCACTGCCTCGACGCTGGTGATGAGACAGTCATCGTCGAAGCCGTTGAACATGTACTCCCAGTATTCGAACACCTGCTCCTCAAAGTGCAGCGGGTGATCGGTCTTCCACTGGCGCTCGTAGTTGAGAACCACGGCGTCGGCGTTGAAGGGAGTGCCGTCGTGGAACTTGACGCCCTCACGCAGGAAGATCGTCCACTCCTTGCTGTCCGCAGAGGCCTCGAAGCCAGTGGCCAGAGCTGGGATGGGCGCCGTGCCACCGTCTTCGTACTGGAACAACGGTTCGAGAATCTGGCCGGTGACGCGGAAGGACTCGCCATCGGTGACCACGGCCGGGTCGAGCTGAACGGAGTCACCGCCGCGCCCGAAGATGAAGGTCTTGCCTGCAGCGACTTCCCCTTCCACGCCGGGGATGAGGAGCTTCCAACCGGGATGGATCAGACTGGGGTTCTCGATGTTGGCGAAGCTGGTATCCTCCTCGTACTTGGCCTTGGTGGCATCGACGATGGCATGATAGGCCGGGCCGTTGCCCAGGTACTTCTCCGCCAGGGTCCAGAGGTTGTCGCCTAGTTTAACCGTATAGGTCATTTCCTCCTGAGCCGTCGGAGCGGCGGTGGCCACACCCACCATCGTCAGCAGCATTGTGAACACTAAGAACAGATTAACGAACGTTCTCTTAAACATTTGTTGCCTCCTCCTTATATTTTGTTTCTGGATGTTTGGCGCCAAGCCGTCTTTCAGCGACTTGACACGGACTCTTAACCTGCCGAGGGCGCCTAGCCCCACGCCTGACTGCAACTCACTGATTCCTTTGTGCAGATGGTATTCTAAGGCCGAATCAACTCCTTTCACAAATCATACAACTTCAGAGGTCCGGAGGTTCAAAACGGGAGTCACGATCTACTACAAGCATATCAGATATGAGCGATTCTGTCAAATCTCATTTCGTATCCGTTCACCTTGTGCTCGCAGCGGACCCTAGTCCGCTGCTGGCCAGGAATGGGGCAGGCGCTACAAGCGCAACCGAGGATCGAGCGCATCACGCAAACCATCACCCAGCAGGTTGAAGCCTAGCACTGTGATCATAATCGCCAAGCCGGGGAAGAACACCAGGTGCGGCGCACTGAAGACCTGGTTCCGCTCGGAAGCTAACATGGATCCCCATTCAGGATCAGGGGGTTGCGCGCCCATCCCGATAAACGAAAGCGCTGCCGTCTCCAGAATGGCGGTGCCAATACCCAATGTGCCCTGCACGATCATCGGAGAAATGGCATTGGGCAAGACATGCAAAAAGAGAATTCGCAATGGATTGGCCCCAATTGACCGGGCCGCCGAAACATACTCCTCCTCTTTGACCGACAAAACACTGGAGCGGATAACCCGGGCAAACGACGGAATGTTGACGATAGCGATCGCCATCATCGCATTAGTTAAACCCGGCCCCAGAACAGCAACAATGGCAATGGCCAGCAATAGAAAGGGAAAAGCCAGTACCACGTCGAGAACACGCATAATAACGTCTGATACCCATCCTCCAACATAACCAGCTATAGCCCCCAGTATTGTCCCCACAATTATGGCGGCGCCAATGGTGACAAATCCAATGAATAGGGAGATACGGGTGCCATAAATGATACGGCTAAACTCATCCCGCACATTGCCATCAGTGCCCATCAGATGCTGAGGTTGGTCTCTGGGGCAACCCAGCAGGTGAATGCACGGGTCTGCTCGTTTCTTAACCGGTTCTATTCCAATGAGAACTTGAATCGGATCATAAGGTGCAATGACGGGGGCAAAAACAGCCACCAGGGTCAAGAACCCCAGAATGATCATCCCGGTGACTCCCGATCGTTGCCGGAAGAGCCGTCGCAGGGCCACTAACCACAAGTTCTCAGAGCGTGAGTCTTTTCGGAATTCTGTAGATAGAGTCTTCATTTGTTTGTTTTCAGTCAAGCTTAATGCGGGGATCGAGGAAAGCATACGATAGATCTACCACCAGGTTTACGACGATATATCCTATCGCGACTACGACCGTGAAACCCTGAATGATGGGATAATCGCGTGCAGTGATGGCTTCATATAGGCTTCGCCCCACCCCTGCCAAGCTAAAAATGGTCTCAGTCAGAATAGCTCCACTGAAGACCACTCCCAGTTGAAGCCCCACTATCGTTATGATTGGTAGGAGTGCGTTACGGAAGGCGTGCCTCAACACCACCATTCGTTCAGACAGCCCTTTGGCCCGGGCCGTACGCACGTAGTCTAACCCCAGTACTTGCAACATACTGGAGCGAGTCATACGCGCGATAATGGCCATGGGAATAGTGCTGAGCGCAGTCGAAGGCAAAATCAAATGGGTGATGGCGTCTTTCAGAACCACCCAGTCGAAGGTAATCAGGGAGTTGAAAATATACATATTGGCAAAGAATTCCAAAAAACGATAGGGAGCCGTACCTTCTATCACTTCCCAGCCATAGACCTCATAAAAAGGTATCGCCACTACCCCGGCTGACAGCCGTCCCGAAGGGGGTAGCCAAAAGGGCGTGTCTTTCAGCAATAAAGCAAAAACGTAAGCCAACATCAAACCCAACCAAAATATAGGCATCGAAACCCCGATGTTCGCCCACACCATGGTGGCCATATCAATTGCGGAATTATAACGTAGAGCCGAAATAATACCAAGTGGAATGCCAATTAAACAAGCCAGAAATAAGCCGGCGAAACCCAGTTCGACCGTCGTTGGCAAACGCTCGATCAAGATCTGGACAATAGGACGACCAAAGCGGATCGAATTGCCAAAATCACCCCGCGCCAGATCTTTCAGATAGATGCCAAATTGAACTGGGATCGGCTTATCCAATCCCTTCTCGCGAATGAAACGCTCGCAAACTTCTACGGTGGCTTTCTCACCCAGGATCGCTTTGCAGGGATCGCCAGGAATTGCCCGGGCCAGCGCAAAAGTAACTGTCAAGACGCCAAATAGAACAGGCATTGAGGCCAGGAAACGTCGAATAATGTATTTGATCATATATCACCTTAAAGCACAACATGCGGGATGGCTACCGCCCAATTGAGACGAATAGCCACCCCGCATTGTCTTAGTACACGCCTTAGTTAAACCAAACGTAAGTAGCGTAATAGCTACTCAAGGTTCATCAAGGCATCGAACAGATAGGATGGGTATTCAAACGCGCCTGTGTTGCCGATGTGATAGGGGCTGGCAGCGTTCATACCTGCATCCCATGACCTGACGACGTCGTTGGCATCCACCGTTGACCCGTCGTGGAACTTGACGCCTTCCCGCAGGTAGCAGGTCCAGACAGTGCTGTCCTCGTTCGCCTCACAGGAGGTGGCCAGAGTCGGCTGAGCCACACCGAACTCATCGTACTTGTACAGACCTTCGGTCACCATCTTGCAGGCATCCAGGGACTCGCCGTCGGTCTCGTCCATGCAGTACAGGCTGATCGGCTCGGCGGCCTTCAGGTAGATGAGGGTATCTCTACCGCCCGGATTCACTTTCCACAAGCTCGGCGGGCCAAGCACCGCGGTGTGAGCGCCTTCCACGTCACCCAGCGCAGCATCGGCCGGGGCTCCGTGGGCGATCGGCACCATGGGTACCAACTCTTTGATGTTGTTGTTGGCCTGCTCGTACATTGGGGCGGTCGTCGCCTCATCGGCAATCGTTGAGGCTTTCTCCAGGATCTCATAGATCTCGGGGTATGGATCGCCGTACTGTGGGTTAGACCTGCTGAAGTGGAAGTCCAGGAAGTTGGTCACGTGAAGGTAATCGGCGCCCCAACCCAGCAAGTATAGACCATCGAGATTGCCCGCAGTGGATTCGGCAATGAACTCACCCGACTCCATCACGATCACCTGGACATCAATGCCCAGGTTCTCGCGCAACTGGCTCTGGACCTCGACGGCCACCAGGCCCGGCTCCGGCAGGTAGACGCGGAACACGTCGCGATAGTAGATCGCGGACTCGAAGCCGTCTGGGTAGCCTGCCTCGGCCAGCAAGTCGCGGGCAGCCTGTGGGTCGAACTCGTACCATTCTTCGCCCTGGCAAGCGTTGGGGATGCTGCAAGGTGTGAAGTGGGAAGCGACCACTGAGCCTGCGGGGAAGAAGTGGTCCACGATGCGCTGGCGGTCAATGCCCATGGCGACCGCCTTGCGGACCCTTACGTCGTTCCAGGGCTCAAAGGTGTTGGTCATCGCCAGGTAGAGGATATTGGGGTTCGGCACCGGGAGGAACTGCAGGCTAGGATCGTCCTTCACTACGTCGTAGTCGTCCGGGCTTAGCTTCACGATGTGGTCCACCGTGCCAGCTTGTAGTTCCAGCAAACGCGCCGCACCTTCGGTGGCCCAGCGGAAGACCAACGTCTTGGCCACAGCCGGTTCGCCCCAGTAATCGTCGAAGCGCTTGAAGATGATGCTATCGCCCCGGTTCCAGCTATCTATGTAGTAAGGGGCGGTGCCGATGGGGTGCTCGAGCAGCTCAGTTGTGCCAGCCTTCTCCTCAATCCACTCACGAGGCTGGATATAGAAGGGCGTGAAAGCCACCTTGGCCAGGAAGGCCGGGTCCGGCTTGCACATCGTAAACTGCACGGTCATCTCATCAATGGCCGCGATCTCCTTCATTTTGTTGTTTTCACAGGGAGCACTGACGACCAGCAGAGCCGCCGCGACCTCCTTGGTGATGTCCTCACCGTACCACTTCATGGATAGTGCGGTCATGGTGCCATCGCTGTGCATGTCCGCCAGGATGTCGTTGAGCTTGGCCAGCAACCTCGCGCTAGGCCCACGCGATTTGTCCAGCGCGAAGGACAGAGGCTCGTAGAAGACCGGATCACCCAGCAACTTGATGGGCACGCCCTCATCAATGGCAGCCTGCAAAGTGGGGATGGCTGACATCACGGCGTCCAGGCGGACGCCGTCGCCGAGCCGCAGGTCCTCGATGGCGTTGGCGTCGGTGGGATAGGTCCTCAGCTCGCCAGCTTCCCAGTCAACGTACTCAACCGTATACCCCGCGATGGGAATGTCGAGCTCCTTGTTCATGAAGTACTCGTAGGTGCACTCGCTGCACAGGCCGATGACCTTGCCGGCCAGGTCGTCCACAGTCTTGATGGTCGTGTTGTCCGCGTGCACGGCGAACCCGGCTGGAGTGTAGTAGTAGGGATCGGTGAACCACAGCACCTCCCCCCGCGCCACCGTAGGGGTCATGCTGCCGATGCTGATGTCGTAGCGACCCACCCAACTGCCAGCAGTGAGGAGGTCCCATTCGGGGGTCTCGAACTTCAGATCAACGCCCAGCCGGGCGGCGACCTCTTTGTAGACGTCAATGTCGAAGCCAACCATCTCCCCAGCGTCGTTCAGGGAGCTCTGGGGAGCGTAGTTGGGATCGGTGGCGCCTACTATTTCACCGTTCTCCAGGATTATGTCCAGGAGATCCTTGACCTCCGGCACCGGGGTTGGCGTAGCGGGCACTGGCGTCGGCGTGGGGGGCACCGGGGTCGGCGTAGGTGTTGCCGCCGGTCTGCAAGCGGCAACCGCCAGACCGAGGATCAAGACTATCGCCAGGATGTTCAAAATTCTGCCTTTCATTTTCAATCTCCTCCTTGTTTGATGTATAGTGCCAAGCTGTCTTTCACCAGCTTGACGCAAGCTCTTAACCTGCCGAGGGCGCCTAGCCCTGCGCCGCCTGACTGCGGCTCGATGACTCCTTTGTGCAGATGGTATTCTGAGGCTGAATCAACTCCTTTCAAATCAACGGAGAATGGAGAATGGAAGATGGAAAATGGAGATTGGAGATTGGAGATTGGCTTTCCATCTTCCCCCCTCCCCCTTCCCCTTTCCCTCTCTCTGGCTACTCCATCCCCAGATAAGCTTTCTGCACCATCGGGTTTTGCCGAAGTCCGTCGGCCGTGTCGCTCAAGACGATCTCCCCCGTCTGAAGGACGTAGCCCCGGTCGGCAAACTGGAGCGCCATGTGGGCGTTCTGCTCGACGAGCAGGATCGTCGTTCCATCACGGTTTATCTCCTGGATCGTCTCGAAGAAGTTCTCCACCAGGACGGGCGCCAGCCCCATCGAAGGCTCGTCCAGCAACATCAATCGTGGGCGCGCCATCAGAGCGCGGGCGGTGGAAAGCATCTGCTGCTCGCCTCCGCTCAACGTTCCGGCCACCTGGCTCCTCCGCTCCTTGAGGCGAGGAAAGAGAGTGAAAGCGCGCTCCAGATCCTCGGCGATGCCCGCGCGATCGCTGCGGTGGTAG
>SDBU01005330.1_pt1 | contig 15425 bp, 18 predicted proteins | sample 2277071 | NCBI WGS metagenome assembly SDBU01 (sample SAMN10397929, study PRJNA504765) | marine sediment metagenome | isolation source: marine sediment core GS08_GC12, 126 cmbsf | place: Arctic Ocean: Gakkel Ridge, Loki's castle | collected 2008
TCATCTATAGTGCGGATACCGCCACCGACGGTCAAAGGCATGAATACCTGTTCAGATGTCCGTTTCACCACATCCAACATGATTTCCCGTCCCTCATGCGACGCAGTGATATCCAAAAATACTAACTCATCGGCTTGCTGTTCGTCATACATCGCCGCCGTTTCGACAGGGTCACCGGCATCGCGGAGTTCTATGAAATTCACTCCTTTGACAACTCTGCCGGCTTTGACATCAAGACAGGGAATAATACGTTTTGCTAACATGAATGCTCCTTATATATAGAAATTCCCCACGCGGAAAATATGTAGCCGAATTCGCAAGAATTCGGGCTGACCGAAGCATCCAAATTCCCGAAGTCTTGGGACTTCGGCTACTACGTAAATTCTATCATGGGGAATTTCTCGAATACTTTGTTATACTTTACTTCAGGAGGAGATAATTATGAAAAAATTCCTTACCGTATTTCTCGTCCTACTTTGCACTTCTGTTTCCGCCGTTGCGGAACAGGTGACAAAAGCGGAAATCCAATCATTAGAAACGAAGCTGACGAAAATTCAGGAAACAGTGACGGCGATGGATAAAAGGCTTACAACACTCGAAGTTACTGTCACAGAGATGGATAAGCGACTTAGCAACCAAATCGCTGCACTGGACACTTTTGTTAAATGGGCTATCAGCGTCCTCGTCCTTGTAGTCCTAGCTGTTATTGTAAAAAAATTCTTTGGATACTTGCGAGATAAGAATAAGCTCCCAGAAATTCGAAAAAGAGTCGAGCAGTTGGAACAAGAAGTCGCGCAATTGAAAACTCGAATGATTGCGCCATAGACAAACAGAGCTAGCAACGCCAGTCTGTTTTCACCTCTGTTTCACCCAGTAAACTGTGACGAACACGACTTCCTCCCCCACAGCGCAGGCGACCTTCAACTCGATCGGAAGAGGAAATGGACTGCTTTCTGAATTTGTGGTGATGAATCCACGAATGGTGGCTTTGGGTTCAGGTAATTACGGAGATTTGGCTCACCGCTTGATGTGGTTGATTTTGGTTAACCAAATGTAGGTCATAGAGCTGAATAACCTCTTCAAAATATTGTTGGTCAGGTTCGGGAATAACATCCCCCGCCTCAAGGTTAGTTTCTATCCAACATCGCGTTGCATCAAGAATCATTTTAATCGCTTCACCAAGTGTATCCCCGTGTGAAAGGCAGCCGTCTAATTCAGCAATACTTGCTTCGTAGACGCCATCAGAGTTCTGCCTGATGATAATTGTGTAGGGTAGATTCATGTAATATTCGAGGGACTTCATTTTTTATCGTCTATATTTCCGTCCTATTTTTCGGGCAGTTCTCTTGGTTGCACAATAAAATTCCTCTCGGCTAAATCCAGACTGGCTTATCATACTTTTGATTAAGAAAACATCAAATAGAGTGGTCGACCGTAACCTCCCGTCGCCTGCCTTTAACTATACAAGTGTATTTATGATGCGAACCCACAGAACTTTTTCATCAAAGCCTAAGCTGCGTAGGATAGCCAGTGTTTCTCTAAGTTTCAACGGTGGATACTTACGTGGCATCCTAGGCTCCTATTGGTTTCAACTGTTGTCCGTCCCATAGTTCAACGAAAGAGTAATATCTATCAGATTGTTTTTGAAACCAGGAGAGTACCCAAGTTTTAAACAAAATCCACTGGTATTGAAATTGATAAGACAGAGACGCTCGCCTAAAGTTGATTACATCTTTGTCTTGTATGTACAATTGAATATTCTCTTTAAGTTTATTAACAACTGTATCAAGAGTTTCCGCTCTATCAACAAGATCCAAATCTATACAAGCCGCATACCAGTTTTCCTTTTTTTTGAATGCGTAACATCTAAACTGCTGCATTTTTATCACTCCCAATCGGTGGAAACGTGATGCATGAAACATCCTTACCCTTTGCTCTATACTTGATTTACTTTTCCAACGCCGCGTCTAGCACCTCGTCGGCGGTTTCGACAAAGATGAAATTCAAGTCTTTTTTCGCCTCTTGGGGGACTTCTACAAGGTCTTTTTCATTGCGTTGCGGGAGAATTACGGTTTCGATGCCTGCGCGCTTTGCAGCGAGGATTTTGTCTTTGAGTCCTCCGACAGGCAAAATCCGTCCGCGCAGGGTAATCTCGCCGGTCATTGCGATGAGGGGCGCTACGCTTCTGCCCGTTGCAAGTGAAGCTAACGTTGTCACCATCGTAATTCCAGCCGATGGACCATCCTTCGGCGTGGCGCCAGTGGGAACATGGATATGGATGTCGTGCTTAGCGAAGAAATCGTCAGGGATATTCAGTTGCTCAGAACGTGAACGGACATAGCTGAGAGCGGCTTGGCCGGATTCCTTCATGACGTCGCCCAACTGACCTGTCAGTTGTAATTCGCCTTTACCACCGGGCATTTTAGTCGCCTCGACGAAGAGAATTTCGCCTCCTGTCGCCGTCGCTGCCAGGGCCGTTGTCACACCGATTTCACCTGTTCGTTCTGCAATCTCAGAATAGAATTTTAATGGTCCCAGATATTCTGGAACTTCCTCGGCTGTGACCGTCGTAAGCCCTTCAGCGCCCTCGGCGATTCGCCGTGCTGTTTTGCGACATATCGAACCAATTTCTCGCTCAAGATTTCGAACACCCGCTTCCCGAGTGTATTCTTTGGTAATTTTGTCGATAGAATCATCGGTGATGCAGATATGTTCTTCGGAGATGCCATGTTCGTCGAGTTGTTTGGGAATCAAGAACCGCTTAGCTATCATCAATTTCTCTTCGGTGGTATAACCGGGCAGTTCTAATACTTCCATACGGTCGCGCAATGCAGGCGGGATAGGGTCGAGCAGGTTAGCGGTAGTAATGAACATCACCTTGGAGAGGTCAAAAGTCACGTCCAGATAGTGGTCGCTGAACGCGTAATTCTGTTCTGGGTCGAGCACTTCGAGCAACGCCGCGGCGGGGTCACCGCGAAAATCTGTGCCGATTTTATCGATTTCATCAAGCATGAATACCGGGTTGTTGGATTCTACCCGCCGGAGGCTTTGGATAATCCGACCAGGCAACGAGCCGACATAGGTGCGTCGATGCCCACGGATTTCTGCTTCGTCGCGCACACCGCCCAGCGACAGCCGTATGAACTTTCGTTCCAATGCGCGCGCGATTGAACGTCCCAGCGATGTCTTGCCGACGCCCGGTGGTCCAACGAAACACAAAATCGGTCCTTTCATCCCTTCCTTTTTGAGTTTGCGCACCGCAAGGTATTCTAAAATACGGTCTTTCACTTTTGTCAAATCATAATGGTCTTCATCCAGAATTTGCTGCGCGCGTGTGATGTCCAGATTATCCTGGGTGCTTTTAGACCAGGGCAGAGACACTAACCAATCTAAATATGTCCGTGAAACCGTATATTCTGCAGCAGCAGGATGCATCTTCGACAACCGGCCTACTTCTTTCTCCGCAACTTTCTGGGCTTCCTCGGGCATTTTCGCCTCAACAATTTGTTTCCGTATCTCTTCGACCTCCACGGTTATATCATCTTCCTCGCCGAGTTCCTTCTGAATCGCCTTCAGTTTCTCTCGCAAATAATATTTGCGCTGGTCTTTGTCGATTTCCGCCTGCGCTTCTGACTGAATCTTACTGCCCAATTCAAGTAGGTCTAATTCTTTGTTCATCATAACCGTCAACGTTTCTAAGCGTTCACGGGGGTCTATAGTTTCTAATAATAACTGCTTGTCTTCGGATTTAAATTCTGTGATGGATGCGATAAAATCGGCTAACTGTCCCGGCTCCTCAATACCTGACGAAATGATACTAAAATCCTCATGCATCCGCGGTGAGAGTTCTACAATTTTGTGAAATAGCTCCGCAACATTGCGCATCAAAGCCTCTGTAGTTACATCAACTGATTCCTCTTCCTCGATAATCTCAACCCTACCCTTGAGGAATGGTTGCTGTTGAGTTAATTCTAATAATCGAGCGCGCGAACGCCCCTGCGCCATCATCCATACATTATCTTCCTCCTTGCGATACCGGACAACATAAATCAATGTCCCCATATCATAAAAATCTTCGACAGCCAGTTCCTTTTTTTTATTTGTTTTTTGTTTAAAAAGACAGACCATCCGTGATTCATCAAGCATCGCCTTTTCGACAGCAGCGACCGCGCGTCCACCGGGTATGGATAAATACGGCGGCATAAAATGCGGCATCGGCGGCATACTCGGATAGATAGTCACTCCATTGGTCATTGCAATAATCGGAAATTCCTCGGGAAGTACCTCTTCTTCTTCTTCATATTCTTCTACAAGTTCGTGTTCCATATATCTTACCTCAATTCTCAACCTGAAAGATGTTCAATCAAACGCCGTTAGACGTTATATATTGGATAAAGGTTATTGGGTCATTATTACTTGACATCCACCACAATTTTCTTCGGAATCGGTTGTTCGGCTTTGCTCAAGATAATCTCTAAAAAACCATTTTCATAATGGGCTTTTGGGGGGACCTTCTCGTCGATGACATCGGGTAGAGTAATACGCCGTTCGAAGGGGCCATAGTTCAATTCTGCATGATGGTAATGTTCCTTTTTTGTATGTGTTCGGTCTTTGCGTTCGCCTGTGACAACCAGCACACTACCGTCTAACGTGACTTGAATATCTTCATCAGGTTTCAGCCCGGCTAATTCTATTTTGACGATAAAACTGTCTACAGTTTCATAAATATCCATTAACGGCTGCCATGTGCCATCGCTGGACGCTATTGTTGAGCCCATTGGTCGCAAAAATGCTTCTACGATTTGGTCAAGTTCTTTATGTATTTCTAAAAACTCCACGAATGGTCGATTACGATAAACGCTCATCTGTTTCTCCCCTCCTTGGCGAAACGGAGAGCGGAAAACGGAGGACGGAAGACAGAGAATGAAAAACCATCTTCCGCATTCCGACTTCCGACATCCGCTGATAGGTTCTAAGGCCAGAATTGATACAATGTTGAATTAGTTAAAATACTCAAAATACTCCATAGATTACCTAAGGCATAATCGCCTAGAGCTAATCCCAGGAAAAAAGGTATAGCGCGTCGGTATGATTTTAACCCTCCGTGCCGCAGTACAATCGACTTAATTATCCATGCAACGAATAAACAACACCAGAGGTTATACATGCCCCAGCTATTTGCCATGGCATATCCAAGCGGATGAAATGGCCACCAGAGAAAGCGCGTGCGAAGAATCATTAAAAACGCTGTGAACGTAAGCCCGCTCCCTATAAACGCGACCGCCGGCCAATCCGTCCCGCGGGGATAATTAAGTCAATTTTCTAATTGTCTGTAAACTCCGCGTCCGAACCCCAACGCCCACGGCCCGTAGTAGCCTGATTCTGCGCCGTGGCGATAGTAGCCATCAAGCAACAGCCAGAAGGTTGCAATTGCGCCAACAGCAGTTGCAAACATAATGATAAATGCAAAATGTCGCACATTTAATCGCGTGCGTTCGGCGATTTTAAAGGCTTCCAGTTGTTGCGGCATCGGATGCGCACGGTAAGCGCGATTAAAGAACATATAGAGCGAAAAAACGGTCAGATTACTTGCGCCTAAGCGACGCGTGCCGAAGCCTGTTGTTATCATACCGTGTGGGTCAATTTGGTGCAGGTCATGTACAAGAAACCCCAATTCCGCTCGCAGACGCGCAATCATCGTCGCCAGAAGAAAATAGATGCCGAAAAAAATTGGTATCACCCAGAGAGACATGCCTCCTTTATACGAAAATATGGTAAAAAATATCATCCCCGCGACCAACCCTACAGCAGCAACGCGGTACGGCATTGGCTCGGCAGAATCATCGACGGCAACGCGTATTCGCGTACTATTCTCAGTGTTCACACGCGTAAAACCTAAAATATATTGAATAATTTGCAACAGATGTGAACGACCTGCCCAGAGCGCAAAGGCTAACAACCCGATGTACGCACCGAATGCCTGTTCATTAGCATACGGGAACCGAGATAGGCTGCGCCATCCCATCACACTACCCAGCACTAACTCCATTTTATAAAACCAATAAAACGCCCAGCATGAGAATAGCAAATCCAACGGAATCAGAAAGCTAATACCAATGGCAAAAGGATAAAAAGAAAGTCGCACACCGCCCATAGCGTTCCAGGGTTTATCTGTGAATAAATGATTGATACTCTGACGCTTTACGGGAATATAAGGTACAGAAGGAAAAATCGAATTCAAAAAGTTGATGATACTGATGGCGGCTGCAAGTCCAAATCCCATCCACATCACGCCGTTTTTGAAAAAGCCGGATTTCAGGTCGGTCATCTCCAACGGCAATTGAATGATGGGATAAGTCAAACGTTCTCGCTCTGTCCACTGTTTACGCAAAATGGTATTGATACAAAGCATCACAAACAGCAGCATGAAAATAAATGCTATCCACCAAAGCGCGGGCGTCAGCCATGCGCGGATGTGTTGAGCGATATAGAGCGATGAGTTGCCTTCGTAGTACGAGATTAAAGCGCGCTCATCCCGCACGGTCAGCCATGTCGGTAATTCGCGCCAGAAAAGGTCGCGCCATTCGTTTTCCGGCGTTGCAAATCTAAAAGGATGTCCTAAGATTGTGACCAAAATCTCCATCATGTCATGCGAACAAAGCGAGGACGCAACGCACAGCATGACATATATAGATAACAATTCCCCGCGCCGCAACGCCAACTTCGGTGATAATTTATGAAGCAGTAAGCTAAACACCGTGAGGATTAAAACAATAAATATGACATTTGAGAGCGGATGTATGAGCGTGGGATGGGTGTATCGCACTACCTCCAACTGAATAATCCAAAAACTATTGATAGGTATTAAAATAAGCCCTATCACAACTGCTTTGAGCGTAACACCTTCATCAAATATTTTTTTCATGTTTTCATGTTTTCTTGTTTTCCTGTTTTCTAGCTTTAATCTGAAAACTCAGTGACATTACCCCTTAGCCCCCTAGCCCCTTAGATCTTTTGCCATCTTACCCTACGGTCGAATCCATCCTTTTTCCTGTTGAATCTCCACCGTTGTATTCAATGCCATGCATCGCTCGCGAAAATTCTCCAATGCAGTTTGAGCGGCCTCTTTGTGTAATACTTGCGGTTGATATTTGGCGTCGGGATTATCGACCCAAATCGGGATTAATTCAATCTGTTCTAAGTTGCCATCCTGAAAATGGAATATTGGTATCACAGTTTTAGAATGCTGTTTGTCATACATCTCAAAAATAAAATCTGCGAGGCTATAAACAATGGCTTTACCTTTGTATATTTCAATGCCTTTCAGAGCATGTAATTGTTGGCCGAGGACAATATCCGCGCCGGCGTCGATTATATTATGTGCGAAAAACCGCTGCTTTTCGGTTATTGTATCTCCCAATTCGAGGATGCCCCAGTGGATAAAAACCACCACAATATCCACCTCTTTTTTTGCTTGTGCGATGTCGCGCTGCATGATGCTGTGGACGGCAAGCATCGGACCCGGGTGTTCATTGTCCGCAAAATTAGTTCCGTACTGGCTGGTATAATAATATGCTAAAAACGTCACGGCGGTATTTTTTACTGTCAGTGTTACTGGCTGTCGCGCCGATTTTACATAAGAACCCGCGCCGACAGTTTTGACATTATACTGAGACAAAAGCGTTATCGTATCTTCCAATGCCACATCCCCGTAGTCCATGATGTGCGGCGTTGCAAGCGATAAAACTTTAAAACCGGCGTTTGCCAAACCTCTGGCAACATCGGGAGGTGCGCGAAATGTATACTCCATCGTAGCCGAATCCCACATTGCCGAATCCCGAATTGTAGCCGAATTCGCAAGAATTCGGGATTCGCCGCGGTCGGAGATACTGGATTCCAATGTGCCCACTGTTATGTCCGCACTTTTGAGTAACGCCGTTGTTCCTGCAAACAGCGCATCAACACCTTTTTGTTCTATCGTAAAAGCAAGTTTGCTGCCTATCGTAATATCGCCCACCGCGAGAATGGAAATCTCCGCGGCGTATGATTCCGCGTGAAATATGGTAAATATTAAAACGCAGATGATAATTCCTGTTAATATGCGTGTCAAGGTTTATTCTCCTTGTACTATAGAAACCGAGTTCCCTGATTCTCGGGCTGGCTCTTTCTTTCATGACTGGCTCTTTCTTTCGTGACTGGCTTCGCGCATTTGCCAAAAACTCGGTTTCCAACATTAACCATCAATCCTGGTGATAGACAGCCACATTCCGCCCGTGCGTTGGGCGACGCGTTTTTGAAAGGGTTCATCCAGGCCAATAACGCTGACGACGATACCGGACTGCTGTATTTGGTGGAGAACTTCTGCGCTGGAATATGAGCCACTGACATATTCGTCCGTTACAAGGATAAAATGCCGTTCCGCGCTAGGGCGAAACTTGATTTCCGCCATTGCCTGCATCAACGCATCCAACGCTTGTTCGCCACCTCGACATCGAATAGAATAAAGATTTTGTTTAATTTGTTGAATATTCTTCGTCTGTGGCATAATTGTCACATCCCAACCGAGCAAGGAGTACATTGTACCCTTTCGGAATGTCATTACACCAATGGTAAAGTCTAACTGCTCTGCATAAAACATATCCGTCATCTGACTCAGATGATTAGTCACAGCCTTGATGTTATCACTCATACTTTGACTGGCATCTACGATAAAGACAATATCTATCATGTCGAGATGTCGGGTTGCCAGCAAATGCCGGGCAATTTTCTCCAGCGGAGCATCCGGCTGTGGTAACGAACTAACATCTGTCATCAGCACGCTATTACGCGCAAACATGGGATTCGTCGATTGTGATTCTCGCTGTCGGGAAATTGAACGTTGATGAAAGTTTTGGGTGTGCCTGGAAAAAGGTCGATGCGTGAAGTTTGAAGTAGAAAATCCGTACTCTGAAGCAGAAATATTAACTGCGATATTACCGACAGCAAGCGCATCATCAAAATTAGGAAACGCCGCGATATTTTGGACTTCTGAAGTAAAGCGAATAGGAATATTATGTGCTGTATTCGGAGATATGAAATTTGAGGAAGCTACATCCAACGAACGTTGAATATAGGGTGACAGGGGGGGACGCGAACGCAATACCGTCCGGCGAGCTATCACAGATTTAGTAAAGGGAATAATATCGACATCTATATAACCTTCATAGTCATTTTTCGCCTTCGATAGAAATAACGCGATTATTATCACCGCTAACAGATGTAGAGCTACTGAGATGGTAAGCGCATTACGTAATGTTGATGATTGGACTCTATCGCTGCTCATGGTTTGCCTCAATCTAGCACCTATCCGAAAAACAATTTTTAGCATAACGCAGTTTTCGGATAGGTGCTTATTGGAATTTCAACTAAAGTGTATTTGACATCAACGGAAAAGCTGGCTCTGCGTTGACCTGAAAATTTCGGGATAATCTAGTTTCTAAAAAACTCCGGTTTCCTGCCAGCTTCCTGATTTTCCGAGGACTATAATTCTCTACCGATAGCAGCAACCAACGGTTTAAGTTCCCCCATCAATTGTGCAAATTGGTTTGGCGACAACGACTGTTTACTGTCACCAGTCAGTGAATGTTCTGGGTCATGATGAACTTCGATGAGCAGTCCATCAGCACCAGCGGCGACAGCGGCTTTCGACATGGGTGCGACGAGATGAATCAAACCAGTACCGTGACTGGGGTCAACGACGACTGGCAAATGGCTCAAGGCTTTCACAGCGGGCACGGCATTTAGGTCGAGGGTATTGCGGGTATGGGTTTCAAATGTGCGTATTCCTCGCTCGCACAGCATGACATTCGAATTGCCACCGGCGAGGATATATTCAGCAGCCAACAACCATTCTTCAATTGTTGCAGATAATCCACGCTTGAGCATGACCGGCTTGCCGGCGGCGCCGACTTCTTTCAACAGGAAAAAATTCTGCATATTCCGCGCGCCAAGTTGCAGAATGTCACTATATTCAGCAACCAACTTGACATCCGTGGGTGTCATTACTTCTGTAATGATGCCAAGCCCGGTTTCTGCTTTGGCTTCAGCGAGCATCTTCAACCCTTTCTCGCCTAAACCTTGGAAACTGTAAGGCCCAGTGCGTGGCTTAAACGCGCCGCCGCGGAGAAATTTCGCGCCGGCATCTTTTACAATTTTTGCGATTTGTATAATCTGTTCTGTGCTTTCAACTGCACAGGGACCAGCCATCACGACAACCTCCGCACCGCCAATTTCGACTCCGTTAGCGGTGATGACCGTATCTTCTTGACGAAAATCGCGGCTAGATAGTTTATACGGAGCAGTTATCGGCGCGGTGCGGTCAACGCCTGGCATAGCTTCAAGCGGTGTTTCCCCCAACAAAGTCCTATCGCCAATTACACCTATCAGTGTGCATTGCTCGCCAACGGAAAGGTGGACATCTAAACCAACCGTTTTTACACGTTCTACAACACGGTCAACTTGTTCTTGAGTTCCATTCGGTTTCATAATAATAACCATCTTTACTTCCTCCTTCATAACAAAAAAGCCCATCATCAATCTTGATGATGGGCTTTTAAAATCGTTATAAATACTGTTCTATCACCATTGCGTTTCCTGCCCACCATCATTTAAACCCCGGGCATAAAAATAGATATAGGTATAAAAATAGCCATAATCATTTCCATACCAATTTGCTTGGAGTATTAAGTTCGTGAGCGGTTGAATACGCTGCATGATGATTTCTATCCTTTAACTAATGACAAAGAATCCTATTGAGCCAAGATGCAATATGATAACAAAAGAAAACTGCACCTGTCAAGACGTTTTTGCGTCTTCCAGAAATCGTAGAAATGTCAAGATGATAGTTTATGGCATTTTAATCAAAATGGCAATTTTTTTCTTGCCTTATCTCCGAAAAACATAGATAAATACTATATTTAGTTGTAACGGTCTCGTTGCAACGGTCTCCATAATGCTCTCCGAAATTGTCATAGGCAATGCCAAAGCATGAATTCCTCAGCGTTACAAGTAATGAAAGCTTCTACCTTCAGTTCTTGATAGATATGGCGGTTCTCGGAAATGAAAAAATCAACCTTCTGCCACTCCGCGAAAGCTGCAATTGTAGCATCGCCTTCTTTCAACCCCAATTGCCTATATTTGTTATAAAGAGATTGCGGAACATCATAAAGAAATCCATACACCACTTTCGAATTACTGGCTACAAATCGGTAGAACTTGCCAAGGAGGTAATATGGCATATTTCGTTGCACCTCATCGCGGATGATATCTGGAACAATAATAGCAAAATCCTCTAAAATATTCATCAATGTTGTGATACGGTCAATCAACGCGATTGACTGAGGTTTGCCATTAACATCGTCGAAGCCGAAAATATATTCATTCGCATCTAAAATGAGACGCATATTTTTCTTCAAAGATTTCATCTCTCGTTTTTCTAAGAATCTCAATAACTTCCTCATGAGTTTTACCGGGGAAAAGCCCACCAATCCGTTTGATTTCTTGTCGTAGTTGTTTTACATAGTAAGCCCATTGTTCCCCAGCAGATAAATTAGAGGACTCTAAATCGTTTTCGACCAACGCGCACTCCAACAGAACAGTCTGTATCCCAGCATTAACGACTTCCGAGAATTCTTCAAAAAATCCAGTATCGACTAATTTTTGAGCTTGATTGTATAAGGGTTCAGGGATAGTCAGAGTAACTGTTTTCTCTTTCATGGTAATCATTCCTTTTTTACTCGCGCTCACTGCAACTGTTTGCGAATTGCCTGCAAGCCATCCATGAGCGCAGTTTGATAGATACGTATGTCGCTGCCGTAGGCGATGCAGCGAAAGCCCTTTTGGATGACTTCCACCACCGCATCCGGAGTTGAGCCCATCAAACCAGCGGCTTTTCCATGGTGCTGGCAAGCCGCGATGACTTTGTCTACAGCCGCTAGGTAATCGGGATGTTCAAATTGTCCGGGAATGCCCATTGATTGCGTTAGGTCGAAGTGACCAATCCAACCGACATCGACGCCCTCCACTCCGACAATAGCTTCGACGTTTTCGACACCGGCGACACTCTCAATCTGTGTGATAATCAGAGTTTGCTCGTTGGCTTGCGTCATCGTCTGCGATACATCTCCCATCTCAAAATCGTCATGAGCAATGCCAAAGGCGGTGCCGCGACTGCCCAGCGGCGCGTATTTCGTGGCTTGAATTATGCATTCAGCCTCTTCACGGCTTTGCACATTCGGCACCATAATGCCGTCTGCGCCGGCGTCCATGATGCGCGACATCTGGTCGTATTGTCCCCGAGGCACCCGGACAAAAGCTGGGAGTCCAGCGCTCCGCGCATAGCGAATCATTCCGCCGATGGTTTCGATGGAAAATCGAGTGTGTTCGGTGTCAAACAGCACAAAATCAAACTGAGCCTTGGCAAGTATCGTGACCAAGCCAGGCGAAGCAAACTCCATGACGATATGGCCAAAACAGATGCCGCCATCTCTAAGTTTTTGTTTTACAGGATTTGTTCTCATATATCAAACCTTTCTTGTCATGCGTGTTTCGTGGTGTGTGATGTGTGAACTACGTATTACCAAACCGCTCTTGATAACTTTGAAGTTTCCTCTGCAGTTCTGGTTTGTCAAGAACATCTCTATTAACCACACTGTCCGGGACTTCTCCGCGCATCACCTTGAGGACGCCGAGACAATCACACGTACCGCTGCCGAGAAACATCTCATCAGTCCAGCCAATGGCGTGTGGAGCCAAAACCACGTTGTCCAGTTTTAACAGTGGATTGTCTGGAGCAATGGGCTCTTGTTCAAAAACATCCAGCGCGGCACCAGCAATCCAATTCTCCTGTAAGGCTTTGATGATAGCCCCCTCATCCACGATAGGACCGCGCGCCGTATTGATGAGATACGCCGAGGATTTCATCAAGTTCAATTCGCGTTCGCCAATCAGTCCGCGCGTTTCGTCGTTCAATGGGCAGTTAATCGAGACGAAATCCGATTCTTGCAATAATACGTCGAACGACATTGGTTTGACATCAAGGGCGCGAGCCTGCTCTTCGTCGATGTACGGGTCAAAAGTTACGATATTCATTTGGAACGGCGCGAGCAGGCGTACCACATCGCGCCCGATATTGCCCAGACCAATCAGCCCCAACGTGCGGTTCTCCAGACAAATTCCCATGTACTCACTTCGGTCATCCCATCGCCCTGAACGCACAAGTCCGTCTTTTATCATCGCCCGCTTTGAGAGCATAAGTAAAAACGTGACCACGCTTTCAGCCATCGAATACCGCACGCCCTCGGGCGTGATGAACAGAATGACGTTCATATCCGTGCAAGCCTTCACATCAATAGAATCGTAGCCGACGCCAAACCGCCCAATCGCTGTAAACCGTTCGATGCCTTCAAATGTCTCTCTGGTGAATTTCGGTTTGAGGACGATAGCAGCATCGTAATCGCGAATTTGGTCCGGCGTGACGACGCTCTTGTATTCCTCGAAAAATTCAACTTCGACATGCGGATTGTCGTATAATAATTTCAATCCGATATCCTTGTAGTACAGCTTACCCGTGTCATCCAGAAAATCTCTGGTCAGTCCAACGCGAAATTTTTCACTCATGATTTTATTTTACCCTCCAGTTTGAAAACTTTCAGAACCGTGTTACCGAACACGTTATTTTCGCAACGGCGCTTTTCGTGTCCTATCTCGATTAATAGATTCCATTGTAGAAGTCTCTCTTCATTTTAGAATTCATCAGGTAAGTTTTCGTTCAAGTATTGGTTGAGCACCATATACATTAAATCTTTACCGTTGTCAAAGCCTTTGAGTTTCGCCAGATAACCGAATCCATCTATCATTAACTGATGAAAATTCATCGCGACAGTAACCCTTTTGGTCAACCGCTCATCTACCTCGGCATCCTCGTGTGGCAAAGAATCCAACCATGATTGTGCTTTCTCTGGTGACGAAAAGTTCGGCAGTTCGAAGTTAAAATCATCGGGCGTGTCTTCTACATTATAAATTGCTTTTTTGGGTAGCTTTGTTTCCGTTTTATGTTTTTTTGCGAATACTACCATGAACTACCGCTTCGCCCGACGACTGCGCTTCGCTGGTCTTACGGCAAAAAAACAAGTCAATCGTCATTTCTACACCTCCCTCACAGAAAAAAGGCGCGCTATCCGTCCTTTCCCGCGTGGGATTGATTCGTAATTCGTAATTCGTAATTCGTAATTCGTTCACCCTTCAATTTGAAAACCTTCAGAGCCGTGCCGCTGAGTACGTTATTTTTGTCCTTTTCGTCCAATTCTAACAGGTCAATCTTCAGCAACTCCACCGGTAAGTTAATTATCCAATCGCTTCCCATCATCATACGGTGGCTGCCAAGCTTCTCAATCATCTCCCCGATATGCGGTCCAGGACACCAGGACGGTTCGAGATATACGTTGTCACACAGTTCGGCTGCCAAAATAGCTTCGGCCGTACACATCACCAGCCCAGCGTGCGCCAAAATGATATCGACGTTGGGATATTGCTTGGCTCTGGGGATAACATTCACCGGATTAGAAAACGGCTCGCCCGCTCCTGTGTGAATCATCAGCGGAACTTGAAACTCCTGTGCGGCTTCAAAAGCGACACCCCCATCGACAGATATGGGATTCACAGCCGTTTCCAGTGGATGCAACTTCATGCCAACGAACCCCAACTCCTTAACACAGCGCTCCACTTCAGCAAAATATTCATCTCGGTCAATGTGCGGAGAATGCGCCGTCATGCCAAAAATTCTGCCTGCATGCCGCGCCGCAACATCCGCAATCTGGTCGTGATATTTTCGATAGCCTTTCGGCCCTTGCAATGGTTGCACAATGGAAACATCGACGCCATATTTATCCATCCCCTCAATCAATTCCTGCTCGCTGAAGGTGTGGTCAAATACGCGCGATTCGCCAATGTGCGCGTGAGTGTTGATTATCATTCAATTCCTCCATAATATTGAATATGCCTTTTTGAAAATGGCGCACCGTCTCAAGGAATGTCTGCGGCATATCTTTGAGTGTTCCTCTACGAAAGAGAAGGCAATTCAACGTTTACAGAAATGGAGTCGCATCGCCGAAGAGGAGCATCTCTTTCCGACGTTTCGCAAAACCTTAGCCGGTTGGATGGATAAGATTGCCAGTTACTTTCACCAACGGACAACCAGTGGTATGGTTGAAGGTATTAACAATAAAATCAAGCTCATTAAACGGAGAGCTTTCGGCTTCCGCAATTTCCAGCACTTCCGTCTGAGAGTGATAGCCGCCTTCCTATAGCAAATTTTGTTCATTTTAACACGAATACTTCCCACTGATAGGTAGATCCCGCACATTGCGAGAATGGTTCTCATGTAAGTC
>SDBU01005331.1_pt1 | contig 15425 bp, 16 predicted proteins | sample 2277071 | NCBI WGS metagenome assembly SDBU01 (sample SAMN10397929, study PRJNA504765) | marine sediment metagenome | isolation source: marine sediment core GS08_GC12, 126 cmbsf | place: Arctic Ocean: Gakkel Ridge, Loki's castle | collected 2008
GGGGTAGAATGGGAAAAAATGTTCCGGACAGCTGTGGAGATTGTTCTTTTTTATACATGAGCACTACTCTGGTTTTGGATTGTAGGGTGAAGCGGAAAAAACAAAGCCTAGCGATGCCATGTAATGCTATACGAGGACACATTCGAGAAATGATCAAAAAACGGGGAGTGGTGGAGTAGGAGGTAGATATATTGGGATAGTTGGCAATTAGGCTAGTTTTTTTAAAGCCTGATTGAGTTTTTTTAGGGTTTTGGCTCGGCCTAAAATTGGCAGACAATCAACTACTGGAAGAGTTTGGGTGGCGCCACAGATAGCTACTCGAAAGATCATAAAGAATTGACCGGTGTTCCATTTGTTTTGGGCAATTAGATTTAAAAGTAATTTTTGCAGAGCGGGGGTTTGCCATTTTTTGGCCTTTTTGAGGGTTTTTTTAGTTTGGGTAAGCATATCTTTTACCAATTTTTTGGTGGCTTTACGTTGGAGGAGAAGAGAACTAGAATATTTTATCTGTTGATGAAAGAAGTTGGTTAGAGAGGCGGCGTCGGAAAGTTTGCCGATGCGTTCTTTAAGAAGTGGGGCGAATTTTTTGATGGTGGCAGGTTTTAGTTTTGGTAAGAATGGAGTGAGAAGTACGTCTAACTCTTTGTCTGAAAGAGTTCTGATGTAGTGACCGTTGATGAATTCCAACTTTTTGACATCAAAATTTGGTTGGGTTTTGTGAAGCCGTTTTAAATCAAATTGTTCGATAAATTCCTCCAAGGAAAATATTTCTTGGTCGGTGCCGGGATTCCATCCAAGAAGCATTAGATAGTTGTTAATAGCCCGGGAAAGATAACCTTGATCCAGAAAACTTCTAGCTGAGACGGCGCCATGACGTTTGCTCATCTTGCCTTTACCGGTGGGGTTGAGGAAGACCGGCAGGTGGATAAAGGTGGGAATTTCCCATTTAAAATATTTATAGAGTAAAACTTGTTTGGGAAGGGAAGGAATCCATTCGTCGCCACGCATGATGTGGGAAATTTTCATCAAATGATCATCAACAACCACGGCAAAATGATAGGTGGGCATGCCATTTGATTTGATTAGTACTTGGTCATCAACTTCGCGACTGTTGATCTTGATTTGACCACGGATAAGATCGTGGCAAACAATTACTTGGTTGTCGGGAATTTTAAGGCGGATGACAAAAGGCTTTTTATTGGTTAGATTTTTTTTTAATTGACGGGCAGATAAAGACAAACAATGGCGATCGTATTTGGGTTTTTGTTTTTTGGCAATCTTTGATGATCTCATTTTTTGCAGACGATTAGGAGTACAAAAACAATAGTAAGCCAGATTTTTGGCTAAAAGTATTTTGATGTATTTTTGATAGATTTTTAGGCGTTTTGACTGAATGTAGGGGCTATGGGGACCGCCAACACGGGGACCTTCATCCCAGGAAAAACCGTAATCTCTGATAACATTAAGGAGGCGTTTTTGAGCGCCGGGGATCAGGCGTTTTTGATCGGTATCTTCGATACGGATGATAAACTGGCCCTTATTTTTTTGGGCAAAGGCCCAATTGTACAAGAGAGTATGCATGGAGCCGATGTGATATTCACCGGTAGGACTGGGGGCCATGCGGGTACGAACCGTTTGGAAAGTCATGGATTTATTTTAACATTTATGTAGAATAAGATATGGCGTCGTTAACTAGAGTAGCTTATGTGAGTAGAAAACTGATTAGGTTTGGGGGTTGGGGTTTGGTTGGCTTTGTGTTTTTGTGGACAGGAATGACGGCGGCTATAAGGGCGTATCTAGCGGCCAATCCGGTGGAATTGCCAGCAACTAGAAGATACGGTTTGCTGCCTAAAATTATTTTTCCAGAAAAAAAGTTTGAAAAGAAAGAATTTCGGGCTGAGTTGGCTGATGATACTTTCCCCGCTTTTGATGATCAGGTAAAAATTTATGTGATTTATCGACCTGATCGTGATTTTTTGGCGTTAGAGTATGATAAAAACGTAGCTAAGAATTTGGGTTTTGGAGGTGAGGGCAAGGAATTGAAATATGGGGTTTATGAGTTTAAGGAAAACAATTTAAATCAAACATTGACTATGGATGTATTGGAGGGAAGCTTTGTATTGAAGTATCCTTATTTGGAGGATCAAACATTATTAGTGCTGGGCCGAGTGCCGGACGAAGCTGAAGCGATTTCAATTGCTTCAGCTTATTTGGAAACTGCGGGTAAATTTGGCAGTGATCTTGAAAATGGGGAACAAAGGGTAGGTTATTGGAAGATCGAATATGATGGTTTGAAATCGGAACCGACTAGGACGGATGCTAATGTGGCTAGAGTTGATTTTTTTAGGAGTCAAATTGATGAGATTAAAGTGGTGGGGGTACAACCGGGTAGAGCGCCAGTGACGGTATTGGTAAGTGGGGCAGAAATGGCCAGTAAGAAGGTGATTGAGATGAATTATAAGAGCATGGAAATTGATAATGAGTCGTATTCTACTTATCCGATTAAAACAGTGGAGGAGGCTTGGTCTGATTTGACCAGGGGTAATTACTGGCCGGCATATGACACCGATAATGAGGCAGTGGTAATTAATGAAGTCTACCTAGCCTATTTTGAACCGGTGGTGTTGACTCATTTTTTGCAGCCGGTGTTTGTGTTTGAAGGGCGGGATAATTTTGTGGCCTACGTAACGGCGGTGGTGGAAAGTGAAGTGGAATAAAGTTTAGGGCTGGTAGTCAGTCCAGTAAATATTTTGTTTGGACCAGGAAATAAGTTTTTGGGTGTCAGCAAAACGGTCTTGACTTTGGGCAACAACGCTAATAATCTGGTGACCATTGATGGTGAAAAGGCCAATAAAACAACCGCCGGCTTCAGGAGTCCAACCACTTTTAAGCCCTTCTACTTCAGGGACGATATTGAGAAGTTCGTTGGTAGATTGAAGCTGATGTTGAATAGTGTTGTCAATATCAGTAACAGTGATATTTTTGTTTTTGACTACTTGGGTGACAAAGGAATTTTTGATGGAGATGCGACCTAATTGAGCTAAGTCATAGACTGTTGAATAGTGGTTGGAATGGTGGACACCATCAACGTTAGTGAAATTGGTGTTAGTCAGATTATATTTTTTTGACAGAAGGTTCATCTGATCGATGAAATTATCCAGGCCTTCGGGGTGGTGGACGGCTAGACTGTAGGCGGCATCGTTGGCAGAATAAACCAGAAGGGCAGAGACTAATGATTGGACAGTAAATTTTTGGCCGGGAAGAAGATTTATGGTTTTGCCGACTTGATAAATTTGTTTGATAGTGACAAGTTCTTCTAAGGGGTAAACGTTTAGGGCGGTGACGGCAGTGGCTAACTTGGTAATAGAGGCAGGGAAAATAATTTGATGAGGGTTTTTTGATAGGAGGATGGTGTTGGTGGCCGAATCAAGCAGAATGTAGTTTGGGGAAGAGAGGATTGGCGGTAGAGTGGATTTGATTTTGGGGAGAGGGAGATGGTGGTAATCGGAAAGAGGGTTTGGGGGAGGGGTGGGGGGATCAATTGTCTTTGATTGAGAGTAAAAACGCCAGTTAGAAAGACTTAATAAAAGAAAAAGGGTCAGGAGGGCAAGTTTTATTTTCATTTTTTGGGTATCTTTTTTGGGGAAGGGGAAAAAGGGCGGCCGATTGAGGATAGACGGGCATCAACTCTTTCCATGTCGCGAGGGTAGAGAGTGGCTTGACGGACATTTTTTAGATTTAATATGTTTTGGGTGATGCGTTCTAAACCGAGACAAAAGCCGCCTTCTGGGGGCATACCATATTTAAAGGCTTGTAAGTAAGGAATATCAAAATCATCGGGATTGGCACCCATTTTTTTGATATTTTTTTTGAGAGTTTGATAATCATGGATGCGTTGACCACCAGTGATCCACTCAACCCCTCGGCCGATAAGATCAAAACTAAGGGTTTCCTGAGGATTTTTGGGGTCAGGATGGGTATACCAAGGTCTTTTTTTGGTGGGAAAATGGGTGATAAAAACCATCTCGCTGCCATATTTTTCCAGTGACCAACGACAAATTTCTCTTTCGCCTTCGGGGTCCATGTCTGGTTGACCACGGATATCTCTTTTGGTGCGCTTATAAATAATGTCTTGAGCTTGGGAAAGTTTGACAACAGGGGTTTCTTGACTAGTTTTGGGAATGGTAACACCATGCTGTTTTAAAATGGCTGAATGTTTTTGTTTAATGGTTTTAAAAATGGCTTTGACTAGTTGATCGGCCAAAAGATAGATCTGCTCCCAAGAGTCGATGAAACCAATTTCGACGTCAAGACCAACGTATTCAGTAATGTGGCGAGTGGTAACACTGGGTTCGGCTCTATAGGCATGAGAAACAGTAAAAACTCTCTCAAAAATAGAAACCATAATTTGTTTATAGAACTGGGGACTTTGGGCTAGATAGGCTTGGTAGCCAAAATAGTCAACCGGAAAAACCTGAGAACCTCCTTCGGTGGCAGTGGCAACAATGGTAGGGGCGTGAAACTCAGTAAAGTCTTGGGCTATTAAGTGTTTTCTGAAGGCTTGGGTAATGGTGGCTTGAATTTTGAAGATATTTTGAATTTTTGAGTTTCTAAGAGAGGCGGCTCGGTGGTCCAAAAGGACAGGTAGGGAAACGTTTAGTTCTTTTTGATGTAAATCGAAAGGCAGATCTTGAGATTTAGCTAGAACCTCGACTTTGGTAACTTCAAGCTCGATTTGGCCAGTGGGTAGATCGGGATTAATATTCTTTGATTGACGTTTTTTGACAGTGCCGGTTACCGAAACAACGTATTCATTTTTTAAATCTTTGAGGTTTTGGCCGCCAATGATTTGAAGAAGACCGGAACGATCGCGAATGTCAGCAAAAATAAGTTGGCCGTGGGAACGGATGGAATGCACCCAGCCGCTAATAAGAACTTTTTTGCCGATGGCGGCCGGACAATCTTTTATAAGGGTGCGTTTCATAGGAGATTATATCAATTTGATGGCAAAATTTCTTTGACGATAAGTTGGGGGGTGGTGGTACCACCCCAGGTGTTTAGGTCAAGAGAAGCAACCAGATCAATTGGTTTATCGGTGGATAATTTGCCATTGAGATGACCTAATTTGAAAGCGATGGCGTCGGTTGATACCTGTTCTACTTTGGAGGTATCAGGATCGTCAAGTTTTAATTTGAGATGGGATGAGTCGGAGCCGACTAATCTTTTAGAGACTATTTTGAGATTTTGAAAATAGAAAAGAGGCCGGGGATTGCCAATACCAAATGGTTGGAGCTGATTGATGGCTTTTATGTTTTGGAGTTTTAAGGCAGACAGTTTGGCGGGAGCATCAACCTTGAGAGTGGCGGTTAGAGAAGTCTTTCTGAGTTTTTGGTTGACTAGGGTGATTAGTTGTTTTTTAAGACGGGGAATATTTGAAGTTTTAATGCTAAAACCAGCAGCGGCAGCATGACCGCCCAGGTCAATAAAAAGAGGAGAAAGTTGGCGTAGAGTACGAATAATATTAAGTTGGGAGATTGATCGGCAAGAGCCCTTGGATATATTTTTTTGTTGACTAATAATGACTGAGGGCAGATGATAATTTTGAGTTAGAAAGCCGGCTACTAGACCGATAATGCCGGGGTGGAATTGAGGATTACTGTTAATGATAATTAAATCGGTGGGGAGTGGAGGTTTTTCTAGGGCGATTTTGATAGCTTGTTTTTGTAAAAGTTGACGTTTTTTATTATTAGAGTAGAGGAGTTTGGCAAAAGGGTGAGCTTGAGTGAGGTTAGAAGAACAAAGGAGACGGAGGGCATTGGTGGGGTCATCAAGACGGCCGGCGGCGTTGATAAGGGGACCAATTATGAAGCTAAGATCGTAGGTGGATAATGAATCTTTATTAATGGAAGAGGTATTAATAAGACTTTTGATCCCAGGAGAGGGATGGTGACGAAGATGGTGAAGGCCGTGATAGACGATAGATCGATTGAGTGAAATTAGAGGTAGGCAGTCAGCCACAGCACCTAAGGCGGCAAGTCCAAGGTCGGCGGTGGAATTGAATTGAGTTGATAATAGCCAGGATAGGACAGAACTAGAGGTGGTGGTGGAGTGCATAATGGATTGGGCCGGTGGTAGAATTTTACCTGGAAGGTGGTGGTCGGTGATGATGACATCGATACCGGATTTTTTTAGTTTTGTGATCTCTTTAGTGGCAACAATGCCGTTGTCAACAGTGATAATAAGACTAAATTTAAGATTTTTAAGCTGCTGGAAATTTATGACTGATTGGTATTTAATGCCGTAACCATCATGTTCTCGGTGAGGAATAAAAGGGGTGACTTTTTTGGTTTTTTGATAGAGGATTTGCCAAAGAATGGCGGTAGAAGTAATACCATCGACGTCGTAGTCGCCATAAATTAGAATGTTTTCTTTGTTTTTAATAGCTTTTTTAATACGAGTGGTGGCCTTTTTAAGTTGAGAAGCAGAAACATCAAAATCTGATGGGCGAAGATTTTTGGGATGAGGAGGTTTTATAAAGGTGGCGATTTGATTGTCTTTTAGTCCCCTGTTTTTGATAAGGATTTTGAGCAAATCTTGGGGGGTGGTGTTTTTGTCAATTGTTTTTTTTGAAGATAGAATTATTTTTTTGGTCATTTTTTCTATTTTACCTAATTTTGATATACTTACTACAAACTGGAGTGTTATCCAGTGGAGTTAATATTGTTAAGGAGAATAATGACTAAGAAATTATTCGTCGGAAATCTGGCCTATTCAATGACAGACGATCAGCTGTCGCAGATATTTTCCGCCCACGGTAAAGTGGTATCGGCCAATATTATTAGTGATCGTTTTTCTGGAAGAAGCAAAGGTTTTGGCTTTGTGGAATTTGAAACAGAAGACGAGGCGGCTGCAGCTATGAAAGCTTTAGACGGAGCTGAACAGGAAGGTCGCAATATGGTAGTTAAGGAGGCAATACCAAGAAATGACAGTGGGGCTCCAGCGACTTCACCGTCTTCAGCACCAGCAGAGCCAATGGCTTCGGCTCCAACTGATGTGCCAACTGAGGCACCAGTAGCAGAAGAGGCTGCGGCGGCAGAACCGGTGGCGGAAGCTCCTGTAGCTGAAGAAGCACCAGCGGCAGAAGAAGCACCCGAAAGCCCAGTAATGGAAGAGGTGGCTCCGGCTGAACCAGCGGCAGAAGAAGCACCAGCTGAACCAGCGGCTGAAGAAGCGCCAGCGGCAGAAGAGACTGCTCCTACTGAAGAGAAAGAAGAGGCTCCAGTCGAAGAGAAAAAGTAAAAATTATAGTCTTTACTCTTTTGATAAAAACCCCGCTACGGCGGGGTTTTTTCTGGTTGTGCAGATTAAAATCGGATGATTTAAAATAGGGGTGTGGATATAAGGAATAAAATACCGACAAAAGTAAAAGGGATGATGGCCAAATTTTTTAGAAATGGCGGTCAGATTTATGTGGTGGGAGGAGCAGTCAGAAATTTACTTTTGGGACGGGAGGTAAAAGACTGGGATTTTGCCACCAGTTTAAAGCCTGAAGAAATGAAAAAATTATTTCCTAAAAACAGTTTTTATAACAATAAGTTTGGCACTTTTAGCATCGTAGGGAAAGATAAGGAGATTTTTGAGGTAACTACATTTAGAAAAGAGTCGGGGTATTCTGATAAAAGACATCCGGATAAAGTAGAGTGGGGAAAGAGCTTAGAAGATGATTTGAGCAGGAGAGACTTTACTATTAATGCCATGGCTTTGAAAATAATAAAAGATGAAGCGGGGGTGGTGGATTTGTATGAAGGCAGGAAGGATTTAGAAAGTAAGCTGATTAGGACGGTGGGGAAAGCGGAGGATAGATTTTCTGAAGATGCTTTAAGAATGATGAGGGCGGTAAGGATGGCTGCTCAGTTGGGTTTTACGATTGAGAAAGAGACCTTGGAGGCAATTAAAAAGGATGCTGACAAAATTAGAGCGATTGCAATGGAGAGAGTCAGGGACGAATTATTTTTGATACTGCAGTCCCCTGTCCCGGCTAAGGGTATTGAGATGTTAAGAGAGGCGGGATTATTAAAAGAGATTATGCCGGAACTTCTAGCGGGATTAAAAATGAGTCAAAAGGGTCATCATGTTTATGATGTCTGGACACATAATTTGGAGACACTTAATAATTGTCAGAGTAACAATCCTATAACTAGACTGGCAAGTTTGCTGCATGATGTTGATAAACCAACGGTGGTGAAAGGTGAAGGTCCAGAAAGAACTTTTTATAACCATGAGGTGGTCGGAGCCAGAACGGCGTTTAAGATTGGCAAAAGGTTGAAACTTTCTAATAAACAATTGGATTTGTTGTTTAGACTGACTCGATGGCATATGTTTACAGCTTCGGAAAAACAAACTGATAAAGCAGTGAGAAGATTAATTAGAAATGTGACGGTGGAGTATATGGACGAGATGATTGCTCTAAGACGGGCTGATAGGGTGGGCAGTGGGGCTAAGGAAACTAGCTGGAGGTGGGAACTGTTTAAACGACGGGTGGTAGAGGTGCAAAAACAACCGTTTGCGGTCAAAGATTTGAAAGTGAATGGCAGAGATGTGATGAAGATATTGGAAATTAAACCTGGACCAAGGGTGGGTGAGGTGTTAAATGAAATTTTTGATCAGGTGGAACAAGATCCGAAACTAAACAAGAGGGAATTGTTGCTGGAAAAAATAAGAGAGAAGAAGTAAGGTGTTATAATACACATTATGACTCCGGTAGAGATTTCGGCTGTTCCAGGTGAAGAGGTGGTGGTGTCTGTTGCGGGTTTGGATATAGTTAGCCGTGATACGGAAACTCGGGCTGAGACACAAGAAGGTGTGACTATTGCTCATTGGAGATTGATGAGTGAAGGGGGATGCGGTTATATTAGTAGGGTTGATGGTTGGATTATCCTGAGGGGTGAAGATGCCAGTGTGCGGGTACTGACGATGGTGGTAGAGGGGAATGATACAGGTCTCAAAAGGGAAGTACAAATAACCCACCGCGATAGAGATATTCAGGAATGATAAGCGTTACTTCTTTCTCTTAAATAAAAGTAGTAGCGGGACAGCAACACCCATGGATGAATAGGTACCAAGAACGGCGCCGATAAGAAGGGCAATGGCAAACCAACGGGTGGTTTCCCCACCAAGGACGGCCAGAGATAAAAGCATAAAGATAATGGTCATAGAGTTGTTGATTGATCTAACCAAAGTTTCGGAAACGGCCTGATTGGCCATTTTAATCCAGTCAATTTTGATGGTTTTGAAACGAAGTTCGCGGATACGATCAAAGGTGACTACAGTATCGTGGACTGAAGCTGATAAGGTGGTGAGGACAGCGGTGACAAAGAGAGTGTCAAGTTCAGCGTTGAAAAAGTGACCCATGATAGAGAAGCTGCCTATGAGGATAAAAGTGTCGTGGAACATGGCTAGGATGGCGCAGAGGCCAAAGCTGCGGTCTTTGAAGCGGCGACCGATGAAGATAAAAAGAGCTAAAGAAGAAAGGAGAATGGCATAAATGGTTTTTTTGAGAAGTTCACGACCGAGACTGGGACCAAGAGTTTCGAAGCGGTGTTCTTCAAAAGAGTGGTCTAAGGTTGTAAGATCAAGGCTCAGTTGACTTTTTTGATCTTGGTTAATGTTGGCAAATTTTAAAAGTAGATGGTTGTTGCTAGTTGAACTAATTGAAAGAAGTGGAATCTGGCGGTTTTGGAAAATATTGTCAATACTTGACTGATCTGGTTCTGAAGGTAGGCTGATTTCCCAGATAGAACCGCCGGCAAAATCAATTGAGGGACGAAAGCCCCATTTTATGATGGAAAATATAGAGGTGATTAAAAGAATTGCCGACAGGGTAAAAAATAAGGACCTTAATTTCATAATATTCATATATTTTGCGACTCCAATTTCTGGGAAAAAACACGTAACAGGTTTCTGGTAACAAAGACTCCGGTAAAGAGACCAACCAGGATACCGAGAAGAAGAGTAGCGGCAAAACCGCGAACTATGCCTGAACTATTTAGGAAACTCCAGTCAAGAGGATTGAAAAGGATGAGGGCGGTTATGATAGTACAGGTGTTGGAATCTTTGATGGAGTCCCAGGCGCGACCAAAGCCAAGTTCTAAGGCCATGTTTTTGTTTTTGCCATGTCTGATTTCTTCACGGGTACGTTCAAAAATAAGGATGTTGCTATCAACGGCCATGCCAACCGAGAGAATGAAACCGACAATGCCGGGAAAGGTAAGGGTGACAGGAATGAGGCGATAAAGAGATAGGGTGATCAAGCCATAAATAAAAAGGCCGAGGGTAGCGATAAGTCCCAGGCGACCATAATTGCCAATCATGAAAAAACAAACGATTATAAGGCCGACAATGCCGGCTTTGATACCTTGATTGATGGACTCAAGTCCAAGAGTGGCACCAATATGTTGCTGTTGAATTAACTTGATTGACAGGGGCAGAGCACCGGCGTTGAGTTGGGCTGATAGCGATTTGGCTGATTTGCTATCAAAGTTACCATTGATGACGGCTTTGCCATCAGTAATGACAGACTGGACGGTGGGAAAGGTGACTGGGAATTGATCTAGGAAAATGGCGATGCGTTGATTTAAAAATTTTTGGGTGGCCTGTTGGAATAATTGACTACCTTCTTGGTTGAATTCGAGTAAGACTTCGGGCTGGGAAGTGGTGGGGTTTATTTGGACACTGGAGCGTAATAAGTGAGAACCATTTATACCAGTGTCGACAGAAAAGACATCGGCAAAGGTGGCAGTGGAGGTAGCTTCAAGAGGAATATCAGCTTCACCTTTGAAGTTGAGTTGGGCAGTTTGACCGATAAGGCCGATGGCTTGGTCGAGATTATCAATTCCGGGTAGTTCAATTATGAGACGATGAGCGTCGGGTGTGGATGATGTTTGGATATTGGCTTCGGATAAGCCGAAAAGATTAACTCTTTTTTCAATGTTAGCTTTAAGGGCGTCTAGGGCGGCGGGTAGGTTAGTTTCAAGGATAGTGGAGGTGTCGATTTGGTAAGTTAGAGAGGCGCCACCGGCCAAGTCGAGTCCGTATTTTAAATCAGGTCGGTGGTCAAGAGAAAAATTTCCAATTTTTAAGTGAGACCAAGGAAGAGTGACAGATTTGGGCAGGTTTATGATAAGGCAAATTAGGGTGAGAAGGAGAATAATGAGAAGATTTTTCTGGTAACGTTTGGTAGGCGACATATTAGGATGATTTTTTTGATTTACTGATTAAGGAAAGTTGACGAGGATGACCGGAAAAATGATAAGCGATGATGGCTTTTTCATGATTGACTTTGACTTGGGCCAGGTCGCCTTCTTTGATGTTGAAATTTTTGATGGTTTTGGATGGAATGGTAATGGCCAGGCTGTTGCCGGTTCTGATAACTTTTCTAAGTTTGCTTTTAGACATTAGCCATGTCTTTGGGGCTGCCGATAATGATTAAAGGGCAGTTTAGAAAAAAATCGACGATAAAGGGATCCCTTTTTTGTTTTCTTAGTTGGAGTTCTTTTTTACCCATAACCATGTAGTTTATTTCGCGATGGCGTTCTTTTTCTTCTTGTTTGATATATTTTTCAATTTTTTGAGGAGAGAGGGGACCAACAATTATTAGATCAATTTCATCAGTAGTGGGTTTCTGGTTAGTGGCAAAGTGATGGCTATAAGCCAGCATTTTGACCTTGCCACCAGAGTTTTTTTGGGCAGATAAGGCAAGTCCTAATCCGGCAGTTTTGTTAGCTAGGGTAAGAAGGATGGGAAAAAGAGACGACTGTTGATTGGGCCAATAATAAAGACGGTTGCCTCTTTTTTCGGATTTGATCAGACTGACGTCTTTGAGATTTTGTAATTCTCGTCTAACGGAGTTGATTTCTTCGTTGACTAATCGAACTAATTGACGGACGTAGAAAACGTCGTCGGGGGCGTAGAATAAAACTTTGATTAGTTTACGTCGGGTAGCCGAAATGAAGAGGTGTGACAAGCTTTTTTCAGTTTTCATAGTCAACAGTAGCACCTATTGGTAGAATTTCAACCCAGGTAGAGCCGGGGACAAGTTTGATTTGTTTGCCACTGTTGTCTTTAAAAATAGTGCGGGAAGTACGATCGGTTTTAGTCCAACTGATAGTGGTTTTATTGCCATTTTGCAAGAGAATCCCGGTACCACGACCGATAACTTGATAAAGGTTGTGTTTGTGGATATCAACTGATCGAGTTTCTTTGGCGAATTGAATGATAATATTTTTGGCAGTGATGGACTGGGAATTATTGTGATCAGTTTGTAATTGATCGTGGTTGAAACGAAGATAGCTGTTGGTGGTGGATTGGTATTGCCAAGCGACAGAATATTGTTTGTAACCGGACCAAAAATCAAAAGAAATGTTTTTGGCAGTGGGGGTATCTGAGGCTTGATCTGGTTGATCAAAGGACCAGCTGGTAAAGTTACTGTCCCAGGATTTTTTGGAGGCGGCAGTGATATCGGTTAGGCCGCGTTTTTCGGCCATTTGCCAAAGTTGGTTGGTAGAACAATACATAGTGTGCTCAGTGGCTCTTTCTTGACCGGTCCTGTTTGGTTCACGACGACAGACCCTGTAAGATAATGAAAATTGGTTAAGGTCTGACCAAGATCCTTTGTTGGTCCAACCATATTGGTTGATTTGTTCTAAGGCTTGAGCTTTTTTGTTGGTGGTGCAAGCCAAGAAATTGCCAGCTTCATCTTTGGGGGCGGAGCAGTTGGCACCGCCGACATGAGTATAGAGGGGATAATCACTGTATTCTGAGGCAATGTCAAGGAAATAGGTTCTGGCTGAACGAACCGGACCGATGTCATATTTTTGGGAGGCACCGCGAAGGGCGGTACAGTAGAAAATGGCCATCAAGCGAGTAATACCACCTTCGGCAACAGCTTCATAGACAATGTCAGCATTGGATAAGCCGGATTGGGGTCGAGATTCTTCATGATTTTCTATCATGATAAGTAAGGGGCGACGGTGTTGCCAAAGTTCTTTTTCTTCCTTGGTGTGTAGGCTACCGTTGATGGGACAGGCTTCTGTTTTGGGTCCTTCGAAGGTAATGTAGCCGGTTTTCGGATCAACTTGATCTTGGCTGTCTTGGTCCTGAGTGGAGCTGGGGGAAAGAGTGGCGGATCCGGCTGCCAAAAAATAATCGAAGGCAAAATAAGAGAGGCCGGTAATTAAAAGAAAAAGCCCAAGGAATTTAATATATTTGTCTTTGGGGATCATGGTTATTTAATTTTTATCGTTTTGGTTACGGCAATCTTTTCTTCTCTAGAAAGGGTGGCTCCGTTTTCTTGCCCGTTTTTAATTTGTTTGGCATAAATACGGGTGTTGTTGCGGTTGTGCAATGAAGTAATAATAACACCGGAGTTGGAATTGTCCAAGATGACAAGAATAAAGCTTTGATCTCCGCCGACGTCGTTAAAAGGATTAAATCGAACTAGGTTAATTTTTTGAGCACAGTGGTCAAATTTTTTGAGAAGTTGGTTGATGTCTGAACTTGAAGAAGAAAATTTGGCTTTGTTACCGGTTTTTTTGTAAAACAAGAAAATTAGGTAGGCTAGGCCCAAAGAGTTTGCGATGGTAAGGATAAGGTGGGTTGACGGCATAGCTAGCTAATTGTAGCAGAATCTTGTGTTATACTGGCCGTAAATGGAAAATAGCTTTGACTATATTAAGAAAGATTTGCTTCGGAGTGGAATTTTGAGTTTGGTTGCGGTAATGGTGATATTGGCGGTATACTGGCTAGGTACAAAACCAATATTATTAAATTTATTATTAAAGGAGGTGAAGTAATAAATGGCAGTAATTACTTTTTATTGTGTTAAGTGTCGAGCATCTAAGACTGTTGATGAGGAAAAGGTAGAGAGAACTACTCTGAAAAACGGTAGACCAGCAGCTAAGTCGGTTTGTCCAGATTGCGGCACCGGAATGTTTAAGATCCTTTCAGCTAAGGATGCAGCTAAATAGTTTTTGGTAAAATAGGACAACCTAAGAAACCGAAGGGTTTATCCCAACGTAATGTTGGGAAGGAAAGTCTGAACCACAAAAAGCAAAGGAATCCCACTATGTGGGACTCGGAGTGATCTGAGGGCAATGCTATAGAGACGAGTAATCCAGCTTCGGCTGGATGAGGTGGAACGAGCAACCTTTCTGTGGAAATCTTAAGATGGAACGATAATATCTAGCTTTTGAGAGTTCCAGGTGAAGAGAGTAGATTGATGATCCATAAACAGAATTCAGCTTATCGGTTTCTTAGGGGTTTTTGTTGAGAGAGGAGGTGGGGGAAATAACCTTAAAGATGGATTCGATAGTTAGGTAGATTGGTAAAGCCAGAACGGCGCCGCCGATACCGGCCAGTTTGGCACCAATGAGAAGGAGGAGGATGGTTGTCAGGGGATTTAATCCGACTGATTGCTTCATTATTTTGGGGACGATTAGATTGTTTTCAAGTTGCTGGACGATGATTCCCCAGACAATAGCTAGTATACCGGTAAGAGGTGACATGGTGAGGCCGACAATGGCGGCTAAAGCAGTGGAAATAGTAGGACCAATATTGGGAATAATTTCTAATAAACCGGCAATAATGGCCAAAGGGACGGCGTAGTTAAGACCTAAAAATAAATAACCCAGATATGAGAGAAAGCCGATTAGTGTCATTAGGACAATCTCGGCACCAAACCAGGCACCTAGTCTTTTTTCCAAATTACTGATGATAGTCAAGGCCTTGTCTTTGCCTAGTTTGCCAAAAAAAGAAAAGCTGTATTTGTCGAAATTTTTACGTTCTAATAAAAGGTAGAAAGTGATAACGAAGAATATAAAGGCTTGAAAAATATTGGAAAAGATAGAGACGGCAGTTTTGGCTATATTTTGGGGAAGATTCTGAAGGATTTTAAATTGAGATGTCCAATCAATGGCTGAAACACCGAGAAAATGGGTATCTTTTAATATGCCAGGGAGGGCGGTGATCAGACCAGTAGTTTGCTCTATTAGAATAGGGACGATACCGGCCAGAGCAAAGGAAAGAATGGCTAAAATTATGGTGTAGATGATGATGATAGCTAAGGGGCGGGGTATCTTGCGGTTTTCCAGCCAAGTGATGGGGCGGTTTAATATTTCCATAAATATGAAGCAGAGGAAAAAAAGAAAAATGATACTACGAATGGCCCAAAGAAGGTTGAGAGAAATTAGAAAGACGGCGATAAAGATGATGGTTTTGGAAGATATTTCAATTCTTTGGGGCTTCATAATTCATTGTACCATTTCGAAATTAGTTGAAAAGCGGAATTAGGGTAGCTAGAAGAACTGATGTCAAAAAAATGGATATTGGGTCTTTTGGTAAACCAAGTGATTTGGCGACGAGTATAGGTG
>SDBU01005332.1_pt1 | contig 15420 bp, 13 predicted proteins | sample 2277071 | NCBI WGS metagenome assembly SDBU01 (sample SAMN10397929, study PRJNA504765) | marine sediment metagenome | isolation source: marine sediment core GS08_GC12, 126 cmbsf | place: Arctic Ocean: Gakkel Ridge, Loki's castle | collected 2008
CTCACGACATTCACGTTGGCAACGTGACGCTCTACCACTGAGCTACGCCCGCAATTATCATAGCTTAAAGTATAAAAGTTAATCTTTTCCTTGCAAGGGTTTTTTTGCAAAAATTTTGGTATTGATATTAGTAGTCCGTAAGTCCTGGGGACTCCTTACGGAGGACTCCTTAGGAGAATCTCCACTTGAAAATCGTAAAGCCGAAGACGCCCCAATATGCCAGCACGCCTAAAAACACGATAACTCTGGCGCCGGGATTGAGCTTTTGTACAGGCGCGGACCTGCGGAAAATCAACAGCGTAGCCACCAGAGCGGTCAGGAGCACTACCGCCGCGGCAAAACTTATCGCCGGATAAAGTGCATCCGTCACCGACTTGTCCAAGACCAGCGTTTTGTCAACTATTTCCTGGGCTGTCGCGATGCCCTTTGGATCCGAAAACGTGTGCGGCCAGTAGGGGATACGCGAGGCCATTTTGAGTATTGATTTGATTATATGGGCGCCTGCCATAGTCGGAAGCAGCAGAAAGGCAAATGTTCTAACGACCGCTCCGGAGGACGCCCTCCCGCCGGACGCAATTTTTGCCAGAGCGCCGACAACCAGAAATAGAACGCCGGGAAATATAATGAACATAACGATTGCTGAGACAAAACCCGTCATCGGGCCGGTTATCCCGAGGGCGTCGATAAGATGCTCTGGAATCCATTTTAGGATTGCTTTCGAGACCGGCCACTCCGACAGGACTTCATAGACGATAAATCCACTTACCAACACAATGAATCCCACCTGCGCAGCCCGCAGCTCGACGGCATGGAAGAAATCCGCGAAAGGCCATCTGGTTGAAAATCGTAAGTTGCCGTAGGGGCACACCTTGAGGCATTGTGTGCACAGCAGGCAGTCTTGATTGTCTTTGATTGTAGCTGGGTAAAGGTTGCTTGTGCACGAACGGCCGACTATTCGATAATGATTCTTTTTTGTAATACAGTCTTTTGTCTTGCAGGACCCGCAGACCGACAGGTCGTCTGCCCGCCACTCAAACGGCGAAATAAAGGCATACAAACCAAGCAAGTGCCCCACCGGACAGACATAGCCACAGAACGTCCGCTTCTCGTATATCAGGCCAACCACTACCGCCGCCACCAGCAGCGTCAGCAGGTAAAGTGCCATTCGCTGAGGTATCCGGTGCAAGGCCAGAGTGTGTATTCCCACAATCAGGATAAGCGTGTAAAAGATAGTAATTACCCAGCCGCTTTTCAGTAAGCCCGGCACTTTACGCCGCAGTCCCATCCGTCCCGCCACAGAGGTTATCAACTCCATCGGGCAGACAATACACCATACACGGCCCAATAGAATTGCGGCAATGATAATCAGCGGCCACCAGAACGACCAGATCATCAGGTTCGCCAGGTTCGTATTCCGCAGCTCCTTGGCGAAGCCTGCATCATCCGTAGTTACTCTGATACCGCCGGCGATAGACAGCCCGAAAGCAGCTAACATAATTAACTGTGCTGCTATCGGAAACCAGCGCGAGCCGAGCAAACTGCGAGTCCAGCGAACATTTAGTAGATTCATTTTTCTTTGACTTCATTAGTTAAAATCTTTTTCGAGACTATACCTCGACAATCCGATAGATAGTCCGATATTTCTTCCAAATTTCCTTTCTTTTGAATCTCACCACGCCTCATAACAATAATTCTTGTAGCCAGGGAAAATGCTTCATCTCTGTCATGCGTTACGTAAAGCATTGTTATCCCAAGGTCTTCCTGTAATCTCATAATTTCCTTCCTCAGTAGTAGATTCAATTCGAGGTCAAGATTAGATAGCGGTTCATCCATTAGAAGTATTCTTGGCTGGGATACAAGTGCACGAGCAAGTGCTACTCTTTGTTGTTGGCCTCCGGAAAGGTTACTTGGCATACTGTTTTGATATTGTTTCATTTGCATTTTTGCAAGTATCTCATCGATGCGTTTCCTTCGTTCTTTTTTGGGAACTTTTCTTGCTTTCAATCCAAATTCAAGATTACCGTAAACACTCATGTGAGGCCACAGTGCAAGGTCTTGAAAAACCATCCCAATATTTCTATTTTCAGGCTCCACAAAACATTTTCCGTTTGCAGCCACTTTGACCATATTGATAGTCACAACACCTTTGTCAGGTTGAATAAAGCCGGCAATGATTCGTAATAGGGTTGTCTTACCACATCCTGAAGGCCCGAAGATTACAACTCTTTCACCCTTTTCTACGTTCAATGAAATACCATTTAAGACTGTAGTTCCATCGTACGACTTATGAAGATTATCAATTCTCAATATCATCTTTTATCTCATGTATCTTGTTACCATCACGAGCACACTAAGAGGCAAGCACGTAATAACTACCATAATCACGCACAACGCAGCAATGACCTGTTCAGGGCTGTTTGCCATAAGTGTGAAAATATGGACCGGCAGTGTAGAATGAGCCGGAGGATACACTATCATAGTAATGCCAAGGTCCTTTAGACAGAAGATAAATCCAACGAGCCACGCAGCAACCATCCCGTATTTTGCCTGTGGAAGAAGCACTCCGAACAGTCTTCGAAACCACCCAGCCCCTGCAATTTGAGCAGCCTCTTCCATTGAGTGAGGTATTTGAGAAAAAGTCGCTGCCATAATTCTTTCGCTTAAAGCTGTGTATTGAGCAACATAACCGAATAAAATGATAACTGCTGAAGCATATATAAAATTCGTTGCTTGAGTATTCCATAAACTGACCAGTCCTATGCCGATTACGGTGCCTGGTAGGGCAAAGAGAAAGATAGCCAGTGAATCTGCGGCAAAAGAAAGTCGTAGAGCTTTACGTTCAAGAAGATATCCAAGAAAAAAACCAAATATTACTAAAGATGTGGCACCGATTGAGGCGTACAGTAAGCTCCGAAAAATACTGTCTAAACACCTGACCAAAGCCTCATGATATGCCGAGAATGAAAATGATTTTATCATCAATACGCCAATAGGAATTATCACAAAAATAAAAGCCAGAGCGCTTACAGCCATAAAGAAAAGCGGTTTTTTTTTGCCCAGTGGCACCATTATCCTTGTTTTTTCTGTGCCCATCGTTCTAAATTGAAAGGTTTTCTTACGTAAAAAAATGCGTTCTATGATCAATACAATCAGAGTAATTAGCCCCAGAGGCACCGCTGCAGCCGTTGCTGCATTAAAATTATAAAATGCCGAAAACTGGATAAACGACTCGATTGGAAAAACCTCGAAGCGAAGAAAAAATGGTACACCGAACTCGCCAAGGGTAAGAATAAAGACAATCAGTCCTGCTAAAAAAACGCCCGGCATTACAATGGGAATAGATATCCTTCTCAGGACTACAGGCCATCCAGCTGAAAGCTTCCCAGCTTCCTCGAGTCTCGGATTAACCATCCGCAAATATGTTATTGTCAGAATAATAACTATCGGAAGCAGTGTCGAGACTATTACAAAAAGCGTCCCCCAAAAGCCAAAAAGAAATCGCGATGTAATGACCCCTACGTCAGCACCCAATAGCTTTGCTAAAATCCCGTCCCGTCCCAGAAAATAAAACCACGCAACGGCTAAAATATAAGATGGAATAACCAGTGGAATTATAAAAAGTACGGTAAACAACTTTTTGAATGGCAGGTCTGTTCTTGCAAAAACTGTCCCCAGTGGAAGTCCCAATAAAACCGTTATAAAAGTCGTGGCACACGCAAAGCCTAAACTGCAAGACAATAAACTCCAGTGTCTTTTTGATTGAAAAAGAATCTGGTAATTCTCGAATGATAGTTCACCATTGACAAAGAAAGACTTGATAAACATTGATACAACAGGAGCAAGTCCTATTACTGCTAATAAAAAAATGATTAGCAACAGCGTACATTTCTTTGCCATTTAATATCCTGACCACTCTTTTAGATATCCTTGAATCTCCTGAAGTTTTTTAGCTACAGCCTCATAATCGATATGCATAGTTTTTATATCCTCTATTTTCTTCACGTCAGCCGGAGTTTCAACACCTTCATTCAATGGGATTTGCGCACAGTCGGCAAAAGCTAACTTGCGTTCTGTTTCAGCAGAAAGCAAATAGTCTATTAACTTTTTGCCATTTTCAGGGTTAGGCCCACCTTTTATCAAAACTGCCGCATTAGGTAGAACAAGACAACCAACCTGCCCTTCTCCCTGATCAGGATAAATTTGTCTAACCGGCTTGCCATTTCTTATCGCATTCGTAGCATCATCGCTATCTACCAAGCTGAATGCAAATTCTTTATTGGCGACGAGGAGAGTGGACTCCCCGTTGCTTGTTGAAATCTTAACACCATTGTCTTTCATATTTTCCATAAACTCCTTTGCTTGTTTATCACCCCAAATAGTAAAAAGCGCCGCAACCCAGGAAGTTGTAGTTCCAAAAAGTGGATTTGCTATAACACTTTTATCTTTCCATACCTCATTGGTATAATCCAGTATAGAGCCTGGCGTCTCTCCTTCCGAGCTTACGACCAAAACCCTTGCTCTTGCTGAAAATCCGCTCCAGTATCCTGCGGGGTCCTTAAAAGCAGAGGCAATGCCTATTGCGTTGGGAGAATAATAAGGAGTGGATATTTCTTTCTGTTTCAGCACAACCGCTCTGATTGGCTCATTCGCCCAATAAATGTCCGCCTGTGGATTGTCCTTCTCAGCAATCAGACGATTCATAGCACCTGTGCTTTTCGTTTCCTCTGTATCATAGATGGCCTTTACCCTTATGCCGGTTTCTTTCTCAAAGTCCATAAGTATTGGCTCTGAAAAAACCTGGTCTTCGCTTACATAAACAACAACTGTCCCGGCGTCATTGGATGTTCGAGAAGTCTGCCAAATCATAATCCCTGCTATGGTAACCATCACCACGATAATTGAAAGCAATAATCTCTTCTTCATCTCTTTGTTCCTTAGAAGTTTATTTGCATACCTACATAAAGCAGAAACTCCAGCTCACCACTTGCTGCAGAGCGAAAACTTCTTCCTGCTGCCGCCAACAAGGTGTAGGTTTCGCTCAGCTCACATCTGGCGCCGAGATTGAACACCAGTTTATCATCTTCAAAATCCTGGCCGGTCGTTCCACTAATCTCTGCCAGTAATTCAAGATTGCTTGAAGCCTCATAGCCCAGCGCCAGACCATAAATCCACTCATTATCATCGTACTCGTGAAACGCGTATCCGAATTCCGGATTCAAAGATATCGGGCCAAAGGACTTTTCTACCTGGAACGGCAAAACAAACTCGATCCCTTTGTCAACCAGCCCGCGATCCACAGCGGAGCCGGAATTATTGAACTCGAGTTGTGGATAGACCGACATATCAATCCCCTCGGTGTCCTGGTCAAAGAAATGCCACTTTAGGCCGAAAACTGAATTGCCTATTCCGTCTTTCGTGTTCTCACCACGTTCGTCCAGAACAAGCCAGGGTACTTCATATTTCAATTGTATCCGGTCACCCAAGCCGTAGTTGATATCGAGAATTGGGGTCTCGTATGACCGTACTGTTCTGCGTTTTTCAGCAGTAAATGCTATGTTAATCTCCCAGTTGCCATCTCCCGGTGTGCCGGGATCATCGGTGATAAGCGGAGGGCCGCCCTGGGCAAATACTGGCCGGGCTCTCAACCCGGAAAGTACTAACGTGCACAACAACGTAGAAACAAGAGCTTTCAGAAGTTTGATCAAAGAGTCGCCTTTTCCTAATTATCTGAAATAGGACGGGTCGAGAAGTCGTCAAATGCGGTTCTACCGTCCGCCTTGACCCATAAGCCAACCATTCCCGGCTCACCAAAGGTCGAATCCTCCAGTTCGATCATCTTCTTTCCGTCAAACGATGCTGTGATCTGCGTGTTTTTATGCACAATCGTGATTTCGTGCCAGACTTTGGGGTCCGTTCTCACATCGGCAGTACCCAATTGTCTGCGTCTGCCGTCTTTCACGAAGTACACCCTAAAATTGTTTTCCAGCGGATTCCAGCGGCAGATGTAATAATTGTCCGGGTCTTTGGCTCGCCAGATGGGCCCGCCGCCCTGGTCTTCTTCTCCAGCAAGGGCCTTGACCATCACCTTGATCTCAAGGTCTCTGTAGCTTGTGCCTTGGACCATCAACAGATTAAAGGTCCTGCCATAATTCTTGTTCGCAGTGATAGCCACCGCCTGGGGAGGGCTCGGCGCCGACTCATCGGCTATTACCTGCCATGTGGCCAGTTTCCTTTCTCCGCCGGTCTCGGCCACTTTCCAACCTTGTGGAACAAAGCCGGACTTATCTTTATCGAACGTCCATCTCTGATGCTTCTCGCCCAAGAATTGTGTGCCTCGCTGTTCACAGGATATAGCTAATACAGATAACAGAAAAGCAGTGAACACGAAAGAAGCAGACTTTATACGTATCTTAGTGTGCATTTTTAGTCTCCTTCAAGTTTTGTTTGGGGTTAATGATTTTTCTCAGCCGGGCTTTCCCGGATAACCGCTTCATAACCATATCCAACGTTTAGGTTCGACAATTGTAACTAATTCAGACAGAGAATGCGAACTTTTTCCATTTTTTTGGGTCTGCGCTTGTTCTATATATGGTATAATATCAGCCGTTGCTGGACGTTGTGTTATTAAAAACACCGGCCAATTCTCAATCGGAAATTGTAGAACGCAAATTGGAGGGATAGAAAATGGCTGCAAAAAATCCGGGACGGCTCAAGAAGTGGGTGTATGTGGCCCTTTGTTTGCTGATAGTGCCGGCGTTATTCGCAATTATCTTTACGATTAACTGTGCAAAGGAACCTGAGTCAGTTTTTGCTTCGGAAAACAAAGAAAAAGAAGCTGATGCTAAACAGGCGCCAGTCGAGCCGAACCAGCAGGCCGAGCAGGAGCAAAAAGACCCGAACGATAAGAAATTGCTGCGTCCTGAGCACAAGCATCCGGCCTTTAAAGAGCGGACCAAAGAGCGGGCGGGAATGGTTGCCCGGCAAATCCAGGCCAGGGATGTTAAAGACCCCAATGTGTTAAAGGCGATGCGAATTGTGCCGCGGCACGCCTTCATTCGGCTCTCTGAGCAGCGCTATGCCTACATCGACAACCCACTGCCCATCGGCTACGCCCAAACCATAAGTCAGCCGTACATCGTGGCCTTTATGACCGAGGCATTAAAGCTAAAGCCCAATTCCAAAGTCCTTGAAATCGGCACCGGCTCCGGCTATCAGGCCGCCGTCTGTGCCGAGATTGCACAGCAAGTCTATACTATCGAGATTGTCGAAGGACTTGCAAAGAGGGCCAAAAAGTGCCTGAAGGAGCTCGGCTATCCGAACATATTCGTCAGGTTCGGTGATGGTTTTTTCGGCTGGCCGGATGTGGCCCCCTTTGACGCCATCATCGGCACAGCCGCTGCCGGTCGCATCCCTGAACCGCTGCTCGAACAGTTAAAGCCGGGCGGCAGGATGATATTGCCCGTGGAGGGTTCTTTCGGCTTTCAGCATCTGGTCGTGATAACAAAGGACAAAAAGGGCAAAATCAGCAAAAAGAACGTTATGCCAGTCCGATTTGTCCCTATGACCGGCGAGGTGATGAAACCAGAGAAGAAATCCGAGAAATAGGTTCGCTGCAAAGACTACCTCAGCAGGTCAAATGCAGGGCGGCGGCAATGTTAACGCCGGTTTGCGACAGTTCATTAAACCGCTCGACGGCCTTGGCCGTATCAACCGCTTCCAGCTGGATGTCCTCTTCCAGCAGAACCTCGCGGACCTCATCCGAGATTTTCATCAGCCCTGATGCCCCGCAGCCGACTATTAACAGGGACGGCTTAGCGGTAATGATAGGCTGCAAATCCTCCGCAGACAACAAATGCCCCTGCTTTCTCCACCAGTTGGCCTGGACGACTCCATCAAGAATTAAACAATCTTTACTGTAATCTACCCCGTCAATGACGATTTTGCCGAATTGATATGAATCGATCTGCATATTTTGGCCTGACCTTTTTGAAATCTAATATTACACCTGTTTCTTATTAAGTAACTTTACAACAGCATTCCATACACATTGCAAAAAGTGATTACTAAATCAAATCTACTGTATCTGTAAAGTTTACCATCTTGCATTGAAGATGTAAATATGCTATCAGAATTCATCTGTTATATCAGATATGGATAGCTATTATGAGCTCAAAGAAAACAGGCATATTGGCAATACTGGGAGCCAGTTTAATGTGGGCGCTGGAGCCTGTTTGTGCAAAACTGGCTTATGAGAGCTCAGATTATCTTCAAACCTCCGCCATCAGGGCGATAGTTGTTGTTTTCACTGCCCTTTTATACGTTTTTTTAACAGGGAGAAAAAAGCTTAAGATTACCAAAAATCAGCTCTCAAAAATTCTTTATATTGCAATAGCCGGGACGGTAATCGGGGATTTGTTGTACTTTTATGCCTTAACGAAAATCTCCGTGCTTAATGCAGTCCTGATAGGTCATATGCAGCCGATATTTATTATTCTGATAGGATTCTTTTTTCTAAAAGAAGATAAGCTGACAAGATTCGATTACGCAGGCATATTCATTATGATAATTGCGGCTGTGTTTGTTACAACAAAGACGCCGGAAAATCTGTTTATGATAAAATTAGGCACGGCAGAAGATATTTATGTACTATTGGCAACGGTGGCCTGGGCGACAACGGCTATAGTGATGAGAAAATATCTCAGAGAGCTTGATGCCGGCGTAATTACCTTTTACAGGTATTTAATTGCCTCGGTAATATTTATTGTCTATTTATCGCTCAACTCTTCGCTGGTTCTTTCCAATATCTTTCAAATCCTCATCGGTGTTATAGTTGGGGTGGGAACCATACTTTATTATGAAAGCATGAAGCGAATTAAGGCTGCTCAGGTTTCTGCTATGGAACTTTCAACACCTTTTTTCGCGGCCATTTTTGCTTTTTTGATTTTAGGAGAGGGCGTTACAGTTATGCAGATTGCAGGTATGGCGTTATTATTTGTCGGAGTCTGCTTCTTATCCAAAAAAGGAGAGGCGTATTTTTAAATATATTTATTAAAGCAAGCCAGAATTCCCTCCTTACGATATTACAAAAAGGCTCCTGCAAAATTGAGGTTAAGCATATATTATTTAAGAAAATTGTGTTTTTGATTTTCTTAAATAATCCCGTAACTGTTCATTGGGCAAGAGCATAATGTTTGAAAAGAAAAAAACAAAAAACGTTTTTTTCTTTCCAAAGTATGCCTAACCTCAATTTTGCAGAACTCATTATTACGAAAGAAACGGAGCAGGAGGGATTCGAACCCCCGTTACCTTTCGGTAAAACGGTTTTCAAGACCGTCGCCTTCAGCCGCTCGGCCACTGCTCCGGATGTAACAGTTTACACTCTCTAATCCTAATCGGTTCAAACGCCCCATTTTGAGCAATTTTCCAACTATTTTATGCAGAAAAGGAGATTTTGCAAGAAATTTCGGCGAAATTGATGCCTCGATAGGGGGTTTGAGAAAAAAACTTAAATATTTTTTTATTTTTTAGTTGACATTGCATAGTTTGCATAACATAATATGCAAAGCAAAGTATAACGTAAGTCTGTGAAATTTGTAGAATCTGTGAAACTTGTGCCCGTGCAGGCGGGTATCTGTGGTTACAAAAGGAGATTTTTATGAAATTTGAAAGTCAACTATTGAAGGGGATTGCACCGGTGGTCGTTCTGGAGATTCTCTCTCGCGGCCCAATGTATGGCTACGAGCTCAGCCAGGCCATCGAGCAGAGAAGCGGTGACATCCTGACCCTCGGCAAAGGAACGCTGTACCCGCTGCTGTACAATCTGGAAGCAAAAAAACTCGTCAAAGGCAAGTGGGAGAACAACCAGTCCAGCAGAAAGAGAAGATATTACTCCATCACCAGCAAGGGCAAAGGCCAATTGGCAAAGCAAAAGGCCCAGCTCAGGGAGCTGACGACCGGCCTGAATCTCGTCTTCGGCGGTGCACTAACACCGGCCTGAGCTTTTTATGTCATTCCTGCGCAAGCAGGAATCCATATCAGTCCCCACTTTTACCGGGAGTTTGTACAACAAAATACGAACTACAGTAAGCGAGGTCAGCATTATGGCAAAGGAAAATGATAAAAGCGATTCACAAAATCTTCCCGCCTGTGTAGTTGAGTTTATAAGTCAGGTCTTAAAGAAGATGTGTTATCGCCGTAAGGTTCGTCAGGATGTGCAGGCTGAACTTACGGCGCATTTTGAAGATGAGCTAAAAGATTGCACAACCGATGAGCAAAAACAGCAGAAAGCCCAGCAGTTAATAACCGGCTTTGGCGAAGTAACACTATTAGCTGTTTTATTACGACGGGCCAAAAAACGCTGCCGGCCTCTCTGGCGAACGGTGGTTGCAAGGACATTTCAAGCCGTTGGCGTGTTAATTTTATGCTTTATTTTTTATGTCGTCTGGTTCTTGACCGGCAAGCCGGTTATCACCACAAATTACGTCGCCGAGCTAAATAACATGGTGCGACCTGTAGCTGATGAATCTCTAAATGCAGCTCCGTTATACCTCAAGGCGGTTGGTTTGCATAAAGAGCTGTCAGATGACTTCCTTCTTTTTTTCGCTCAGAACCACCAGGCAATTTCTGAAGAGCTGTCAGATGAGTTTCTTATGTTCTTCGCTCTGAATTACCAGGCAATTGCTGATGAGAAAGGTCAGAACAAAGTTGAAGTGCTGGCCGACCGAGTCAACGAGCTGCTTTCAAATGGAAAGCGTTGGAATTTCCAGGAAGAAAGGGAAAACATCCAGGACATAGTATCTAAACTGTTCTCCCAGTTCCTGAGAAGAGAATATAATGAGTTTACTGTTGAGCAAAGAAATATAGCCGAAAGATGGGTCCAGGAGCACAACGATGCTCTGGAGCTTATTATTGAAGGCTCTCGAAGGCCATATTACTGGCGAACCTATAAATCCGATTCTGAAAAACCGGACGAAATGATAGGTGTTGTTTTACCTAACCTTTCTGTTTTTCGCGATTTGGCCTATTCTTTGCGATGTCGGGCCTGGTTAAGTGCCGAACAAGGCCGATATGAAGATGCCTTTAATGATGTGAAATCCTGTTACCGCTTTGGCCAACATATAAGAGGTGACAAAACCTTGGTTGAGCAGCTCGTAGGAATTGCTGTTGAAGCCATATCTGTTCGAACTATTCGAGATATTGTAGGTGGATATGAAATTGACTCGACAGTGTTGGCGAACTTTCAGCGTAGCTTTGAGCAGATTATCGCCGACGAAAACTTCACAATAAGTCTTAAGGCTGAAAGATTGATGATATATGACGAGATACAAAGGTGTTTTACCTCTGACAGGATAGGCAAAGGGCATTTGTATCTACCAAGATTCAGAAAGATAAGCGATTTGGCCGGCAGTTATGAGAATGCAGAAGGGCTCGAATATTTTCTTTTGGATTTGTTGGCTTCTGCGCCGTTTCTTTTTAGCCATCCGAACAAGCAGGAAACTCTACGAATGGCAAATGAGTTTTATGATTATTGTGAGCAGTTATCCTTGAAAACTGCTGCGCAGATGCATGCAGAAAGCGATGCTATACGCGATAAAATTGAAAAACTTTTTAGTGACAATATTTTTCTGGGCTCATTTTCTCCGGCTGTCAGAAGAATAATTGAAATAAGTAATCGACTTCCTACCGATGTTGGAGCTGCTTTAACGATGATTGCGATATTCAGATACAATGGAGATACCGGCCGGTATCCGCAAAATTTGAATCAACTGGTCAGTGCCGGTTATCTTAAGCAACTGCCGATAGACGCTTACAGCGATAAGCCATTGGTTTACAAAAAAACCGAAGACAATTTCATCCTATACAGCATTGGTCCTGATTTCAAAGATGACGGCGGCGTATCTGGTAAGGACAAAAAAGGCCGAGCCAGACAGTGGAGAGACAATGGCGATACGGTCTTCTGGCCTCTGCCAGAATCTGATATAAAGCAATAACTATATTCCAGAAAAGTATGGAAAGTGAGAACGAAACAAAAAGTCGATCTAATAAACTGCCGCCTTGTGTTGCAGAATACATAAAGCAGGTCTTAAAGAAGATGCGGTATCGCCGTAAGGTTCGTCAAGATGTGCAGGCTGAACTTGCAGCGCATTTTGAGGATGAATTAAGACAGTGCACAAACGATGAAGAGAAAGAGCAAAGGGCCCAGCAGTTAATCACCGAGTTCGGTGATGTGAAACTGTTAGCTGTTTTGTTACGCCGGGCCAAAAAACGCTGCCGGCCTCTCTGGCGAAAAGCTCTTGTCCGTAGCTTTCAGGCATTGGGAATTATCGTTTTGTATTTTCTTATATGTCTTGGTTCGCTTGTTGTGGGCAGGCCGACGATAAGCATCAACTATGTTGATTGGCTGAACAAGCTGGTTCGGGCCGGCAGGGATGAGGTGGACAATGCAAGGCCGTACTATGAGAAAGCATTTGAACTATATGTGGAAATGCCACAATGGCTAAGCAAAAGCAGGGCGAAATGGCCAACGGACTTCAACGATGTGCAGTTGAGTTTCTTGCCAACCTGGCTTGAAGACAACCAGGCAGCTTTTGAAGCGGTAAGGCAGGGCTCACGTTGTGTCGATTACTGGAGCAAATACACCAGCGATGAGCCTGAATTGGCCCGAGGAGGTCTTGTGGCTGATACCATGGAGGTTTTGCCGAGCTACAAATCTCTGGCGCGTGCTATGCGATGGCAGATTCAATATGAGGCATACAATGGAGACATTGACACCGCATTGGGCGACTCCGTTGCTCTGATGAGATTTGGCGGTCATTTACAGGGACACGGTTTGTTGATTGAGCAGTTAGTAGGCCTTGCGATGGAGGGTCTCGCCCATAATGCAATTTTTATGCTCCTGGAACGGGTTGACGTGCCCGCAGATGTTTTGAAAAGAGCTCAGGAAGAGCTGGACAAGCAGTTCGGCACCCAAGAGCCGGTTTTCTCTATGGAAGCGGAAAAAGTGTTTTGGTATGACGCGATTCAACGGACGTTTACTGATGATGGAAAGGGTGGTGGCCGTATGTTAGTGCGTGGCATGGCCTATGTAGTCACCGATGATTGGAAGGAAAACCTGTGGAGATATGTTAGCTTTAGTTATCCGGACAGGCAGGAGGTAGTGGCTAACATTGACAAGTATTTTGAACGATTTGCTGAGATACTTGCTGAAACGCCATGGGATTTGCGCAATGAGGCTATAGACGAACAGGAGTGGAACCAGGAAGTTCGTATAGTACCTCTTATGTTGAAAATCATTACCCCCGCATACAGAAGAGTAAGTCAAATCGCCTGGCGAATGAAAACAGGCAGGCAGGCTTTATTGACGGTTCTGGCAATTATGCGCTATGAGAAAGAGAAAGGCCAGTATCCAGCCAGCCTGGATGGACTGGTCGAGGCGGGTTATTTGAAGGAATTACCGATGGACCCGCACAGTGACGGCCCGCTGATTTATAGAAGGACAAACGGTGGATTTTTGCTGTATAGCTTTGGCATGGATCTCACAGACGATGGGGGTAAATTGGGCCTCGACAGTCGAGGAACGCCCAGAATGTGGGCAGATAATGGCGATTGGGTCTTCTGGCCTGTACCAAAACCACAGGTTAAGAAATAACGACTCTTGAGAAGATTACAGCCGGCAAAGCCCCCCAAAAGGCACACCTACTAATCGGCTTTGCAGATAGGATTTGGGGGAAATTCTTGAAATTTTGTTCTACACACTATATTATGTCCTTTACGGTGGACACGGCAAAATAGGCTACGTCGCCCCGAAGGGGGCCTGTGCAGTAGCCAGTTACCTAATAAAGTTCGACGGCGACCAGGAAGTGTTGAGCTTCCCCGGCTTTCACCAGGTGTTTTTCTACGGCGACTACAAGCGCCAGTTCGTGGAGTTCTGCCGACTGTTCAACTTTGAAGCTCAAGTAGTCTGATGACGTTGCCGACATTTGACGTATTGGAGTCGTTCCGCTACAATTAATGACAGGTTTTTTTACTCGATTGTTCCTTATCGGGAACGACTTGACTGTTTTAAACGTTTAGAAGATACAGGATAGATATTATTGAAGAACGATCCTGAGACATTCGAAGAAATCGCCCTGCCGTATCTCGATGCAGTATACAGGGCGGCTGTTGCCCTCTGTGGCCGGCGCCAAGAAGCAGATGACTTGGTGCAGGACACCTTTTTAAAGGCTTTCGAACGTTTCGAGTTGTTTCAGCCGGGTACGAATTGCAAGGCCTGGCTATTACAGATCTTGCGTAACACCTGGATTGACCGACTCCGACGAAAAAAAATTGCAGGACCAACGCTGCCGCTTGAGGAAGAAATTATTGCTGAAAGGAGCCGCGATAACGAAACAATATGGTCGAATGCGGAGGACTTGATAGAGAATTTCTCCGACGAGCAGGTTATAAGAGCTCTGAGTGAACTTCCAGAAGATCAGCGGTTGACGCTGTTTTTAATCGATGTTGAACAATTGAGCCAAAAAGAAGTGGCCGAGATAACGGGTGTTGCGACAGGCACAGTCAAAAGCCGGACCAGTCGTGGGCGTGCCGTATTGAAAGGGAAATTAGCCTCTTACGCCAAGGAAATGGGACTGACAGGGGATAAGATATGAATCATTTTACTGATGAACAATTTGAAGATATTATGCAGGGCGAAGACATCGACCTTACGCATTTGAAACAATGCCGGGACTGTCAAAATCGTCTTGCCGAGAAACAGGCAGTAGCAGCGAGACTGCGCTCTGCCTTTAGCTCTGTACAACCCGGTCAAAACCTTGCCAAGAAGATTCGTAGCCGGCTTCAAAAAACTGCTGCTCCAACAGTGACCGTTCAGCCTACTCAACGTACTTGGCTAAGCCATCGAAGCCGGCAGCTATGGCCGGCATTGGCGGCGGCAGCGGCCATACTGATAGCTCTGGTGCCCCTAAGCTTATATTTTGGTACCCCATCTGCTGCCAGGGCTGCACAGGCAGAGTTGGTAAGGATCCACGAAAACAATCTTTCGCCGGATCACGAATTCTATACTGAAGCAGAGCCGGAGAAACTTGCCGAGTATTTTAAGAGTAAGCTCGGTTTTGATCTACATTTACCCGAACCTGAACATGGATTGGCTTTGAGGGGCTGCTGCGTCAGGCATTTTCGTGGTCAAGTAGTAGGCAGCTATGTTGTTGACACCCCCAAAGGAGTTATGAGCGTTGTAGTGGTTACGGACAAGCCCGAGTCGCTCGGTATAACGGCCAAATTTAAAAAAGGTCAACACACCTATTGGAAGAGCTCCTTTGCCAAATGTGATATGGTCTCTGTCCGAATTGGTGATTACTCATATTGTGCTGTGGGTGAGATCTCGCATGAGTATCTGACGGAGCTGCTTAGCCGGCTTCTGCC
>SDBU01005333.1_pt1 | contig 15420 bp, 12 predicted proteins | sample 2277071 | NCBI WGS metagenome assembly SDBU01 (sample SAMN10397929, study PRJNA504765) | marine sediment metagenome | isolation source: marine sediment core GS08_GC12, 126 cmbsf | place: Arctic Ocean: Gakkel Ridge, Loki's castle | collected 2008
CTTTACTTCTGCAACTTCTATTCCAGCTTCTTCCATTGCTTGCTGGAAACCTGCATCCCTGGCTATTCCATTTGATCTTGCAAGAGTTATACTTATTTCTGCTGTTTTGCCCTCCAGACCTTCTGCCTGAATATATTCTGCCATTGCTTTTCCAGTTTCATATCCACCCTTTTCTTCTTCCGGTACTATTAGTGAAAGGAATGGTTGACTGTCATCGCTGCTTGCTATAAATAACAGTACAACAGGTACACCCGCTTCTGCTGCAAGTTCAAGTACAGCCGGCACACTTGTGCCATCAGTTCCAGATAATACAATTCCATCATATTCCTGGGTTATTAAATCCTGAGCATTTTTAAATTGAATATTTGCATCACCACTTGCAGTTAAAGCTTTTGTCTCCAATCCCAGGTCAGCACCTCCTAGTGTAACTCCATCAGAGACTAATTTCCATGCAGGATTTTCTAAGTCAGGACAAAGGTAGGCGATCTTTAACTCTTTATCTTCAGTAGCTGTTTCTGTTCCTTTACAACCACTAACACCAACAATTAATACTGAAAATAACAAACCTACTATTAAAATACTTATTCCTCTTAATAAGAATTTCTTCATAATCAATCCTCCTTTAGATTTAAATATAACTAAGAAAACATTTCTTCATAAACAATCCTCCTTTAGATTTAAATATAAATAAAAAACTATTTCTTCATAATCAATCCTCCTTTATATATTTCTTCTTTCTATCTTATATTTTATAAAGATATACTTACGTTTCCTAACATTGTAATAGCAAACCAAAAATCTAATAATTTTATTGATGTGTAAATAATCGTTAGTCGATTATATCCAATAATATTACAATAGTTTAGTCATGTCAAGGTATCGAATTACTTTATTTAATAGAAATCTAATACCTTTACTTTTATTCATGTTGTATTTATAATTTTTATAAATCTAAACAAATTCTTTTGTATTATTGATAGTTTATCAAAAAATATTTCTGAAAATATGCTTCCTGAAACAAATTGGATAAATAAATTTGACTCTGATATTCCTGGACTTATTCATCAAACCTTTTTTAGTAAATCAATGCAAAGAGAAATAGGATATGGAATATATATTCCAAAAAAATCTAAATATAAATCATTTGGCACCACAGACAGTAAGGAGAGGATTCCAGTAATTTACTGGCTACACGGTAAGGGCGGTGATGAATCTACAGGATTTAAATTAAAAATTCCCAAAATGTTTCATAATGCTATAAAAGAAGGCAAAATCAATCCTGCTATTATGATTTTCCCCAATTGTGGAAATTTCTCAATGTTTTGTGATTCTTATGACAATTCAATAATGGGTGAAACAATATTGATAAAAGAACTGATCCCGCTTATCGATTCTGCTTTTAAAACTGAAGATTCTGGTAAGGGACGGGCACTTGAGGGTTTTTCAATGGGTGGATTTGGCGCTGTAAAGCTTGCATTTAAATTTCCAATGCTTTTCTCATCCGTGGTTACATACGCCGGCGCTTTCCATGACCTGGAAAGCCTCTTAGTTAATAGACCTGAAATTTTTAAAGTGATGTTTTCTAGTAATATTAACTATTTTCAGCAAAATAGCCTTTATGTACTGGCTGAAAAGAAACTGGAACTTATTAAGAGCAATGTGAAATTAAAATTTTTAAATGGTTCCCGAGATTTTACTCTTAAAAACAATTACAAATTGAACATTCGGCTTGACACACTGGGAATAAAATATGATTTTAAGCTGCTTGTAGATTTAGAACATATTCCAATGCCATATTATGAAGTTGAAGGTTCAAATGGATTTAAATTCCATTCAGATAATCTAATAGATTGTAAATAATTGGGATTATTGCTTAAGCCTTTAAAATTACAGATATTCTATAGCTTTTCCACGATAATAAAACCATTTTATTTCGAACTTACAGAAGCTTTATAGGGCAGTTTTCTTTACTTGCCAGACATTCAGGACACTGACTTTTAGGGTTTCTCTAAGGATATCAAAGAAGATAACTTTTCCAAACATAGTTTTTACTTTGGAAGCTAACACAGGACTCTCAAAAACTTATTTTTTTTCGTATACAAATTCTTCACCTGGATCCAGGGCAACAGGTATGGTATATGATTTATCTTCACTTCTCATATTTTCAAGAAGTTGAATAAACTGTTTTATATCAGAACAATCCTTTTTAGTATAATGACATGCTATTGCATATTCAAGATTGAGCCATTGTGAAGCAATTGCTGCTTCATATGGGGTCATTTCACCGTTAAGGAATTCTGGGAGGAAGTCAAAACAATTCTCAATAGTCACATTTATAAATCCAATATGAGGTCTGTAAAGTTCACCTATAAGTTTCATATCACTAAAAATTCCCGTATCACTGGCATTGTAAATTCTTACTCCATTTTCAAGATAGATGATAAACCCTAGAGGAAGTGCACTAACTATTGACCCATCTTTTAGTTTAACCACCGAACGATGGTGACTTTCCACAGGACGTACCATGATGCCTGCTGCTTTGACTGTAAGTCCCCATACTGTTTCAATTAACTGCTTTGAAGAAACTCCTTTTTCAATTAGTAAAAGTTTAGAGTCACCTCCGCATATTACGGGACATCCAAATTTTGTTGCAATCTCGGCGGTATCACCAATATGATCAAAAGCTCCGTGGCTCACAAGTATAAGATCCACTTTTGTAAGATCTTTTACTTTTAAAGGAGTTGATGGATTGTCATCAAGGTATGGATCTATAAGGATATTTATCCCTTCCGATGTTGTAATAAGAAAAGCAGAAAAGCCAAGAAACCTTATTTTTGTACTCATTTTAATAGCCCCCATAATGTCAGTTTCTGTATCATGAAAATGATGACCTTTATGTATTAGTCGTTTACCATCTCACCGAACAATTCCTCGTCGGTTGGAATATGCTGATTGAACGGTCTGGATATCCATGTAGAATTGAGAAAATGCTTTACTGTTATATTTTCAGATACAATATTACCGCCCCATGTGCCACAACCAAGCGTAGCTGTCCAGGGATTACCAGTGCCCCAACTTCCACTATTTGATGCTGTCATCTTCTGCCGTACCGCTACACGGGTTACCTTAATGCTTTCAGCCAGTTTCATAATTCGTTCGTCATTAAAAGTATATATACCACACGAATGTCCAAGGCCCTGATAAGCAAGATTCTCTCGAACTATACGAATGGCGTCGTCAAATTCACTATATTTATACACAGCCAGTACAACAGAAAGTTTCTCGCCAGAGAAAGGATATTCTTTACCTGTTCCACTCTCTTCGACCATAATTACTTTAGTTTCCTCTGGTACACTGAATCCAGCTATTTGTGCAATTACTTTAGCTGGCTGAGTGATTACCTTTCTACCCAGTGCATGATCATTTGGCCAATTCGGCCAGAGTGCTTTTTGTAGTTTTATTTTATCCTCGGTCTTTACCACATATGCACCATTGGACTTCATTTCCTGCATAAAAAAATCATATACCTGGTCGTTTACAATTACAGAATTTTCACAGGAACACCCGCTTGATTGGTCAAAGAATTTGCTCTCACAAAGCAATGCTGCAGCTGCTTTAATATCAGCAGTTTCATCTACAATGACATTAGAATTCCCAGCACCAGCACCATAAGTTGGTGTACCTGAAGAATATGCGGAACGTACCATCCCTGCACCACCGGTCGCAACAACAAGATCGCACTGTTTCATAATCTCTTTGCTCATTGGAATAGTGGGTTTCTCGGCACAAATTAGTAAATCTTCTGGTGCGCCATGCTTTTTTATTGCATCACGCATTATTTCAATAACCATGCCTGTGCTATTCTGTGTTCTTGGATGAGGTGAAAATACCACAGCATTTCGGCCCTTTATTGCAAACATTGCCTTTATTGCAGATGTCACCTCAGGTTGAGTGCATGGAACCAATGCAGCAATAACACCTACCGGTTTCGCTATTCTTACAAGACCACGTTCTGGGATTTCATCAATTACGCCAACAGTTTTTATATTGCGGATATCCCAATAAGTGCCTTTGATCTTTTCCAGTTTTATAAACTTGGATTGCAGGTCACCCATTTTCCCTTCCTCATATACCTTCTCTCCAATTATTTTAACATTTTCAGGTTTCGTTACTGCACGTGCTAGGGCTTTACATAAAATATCTACCTGTTCCTGGGTATAGGATTCAATTGCTTTTTGTGCCGCACGCGCCCGCTTTACAAGGCCCGCTACATATTCTTCATGATTATCAACTGTTTCATTTTTGCTTATCATATTCCTTACCGCCTCTAAATATTTATATTTGTTTTATAATGAAAATATCTATATTGTTTTTTCCTCTGCCATCTTATCTACTTCTTCCTTGCTAAGTCCCAAAAGCTCATTGAATACCTCATAATTATGTTCACCCAGTAGAGGGGCTGGACGCCTGACTTCAGCTGAAGTATCTGTTCCTGATAACTTGAAAGGTGTGCTGCATAGTTTTGTTTTTCCCGACTTTGGATGATCTATATCCACAAACATCCCTCGTTCTTTGACTTGCGGATCTTCCATCATCTGTGCAATATCGTAAACAGGTCCGCATGGCACTCCCTTTTCTATCATAGCTGTAACAGCCTCTTCAACTGTTTTCTTTTTAGCCCATTCCGAAATAAAGGGCCTGATCTCTTCGTGATGTTCAACCCTTTTCCAAATTTCATTATACTTTTCCATAGATGCAATTTCAGGCTGCCCGATAATGTCACACACAAGCTTCCATAGTTTATTATTAGCAGTACCTATTACAAAAAACCCATCTTTTGCCTCAAACGAATCCATTGGATAGTTAGATTCATAGCGGTTGCCAATGCGCTGTGGAATTCTACCATGCCCGACATAATAAATTTGTATGATCTGCATACTTAAGATTGCGGTATCAAGCAAAGCAATATCCACCATCTGTCCTTTTCCAGTCATGTTGCGATAATTTAGTGCAGCTAAAACTCCTATTGTTAAAGTCATCCCCCCCATCACATCAAACACACCAGTACCAGCACGGGTAGGAGGTCCACCAGGATATCCTGTTACACTCATAAGCCCACTCATCGCCTGTGCGATAATGTCATAACCCGCTCTTTTAGAATAGGGGCCATATTGACCAAATCCAGACACAGAGCCATATATAATTTTTGGATTAACCTTTTTTAAAACCTCATAATTAAGTCCGAATTTAGTCATAACTCCAGGTCTAAAATTTTCTAATATTATATCTGATTTTTTAACCATTTCGAGCAAGATGTCCCGCCCTTTTCCCTTAAGATTTAACGTCACACTACGTTTATTACGGTTTATATTCATGAAATATAGACTTTCGCCGTTTATAAACGGCTCAAATTGCCTGCTGTCATCCCCACGGCCTGGAATCTCAACTTTAATTACATCTGCTCCCAAATCTGCAAGATGCATGCCACATGAAGCCCCTGACAACACACGTGTAAGATCCAGAATTCGCACATCACTAAGTGGTCCAATTATATTTTTCACTTTAATTACTCACCTCAGCTATTCTAACTTATCTATTTTTAGTTAACAACGTGTCTAACCGGAGGGGTTCACCCCAAACGCTTTTTATAAATTATCTATCTATAAACTTAATTCTATAAAATATGAATGCTAGCTATTTTTTAAATCATTTATCTCATTAACAATATCTCAAACATATATTATGCTATATAAATCATTTTATTGTTTAATCTTATATTTAATTTTGTAAATATATAAATACTAAGAAATCAAATTTATCATTTTTGATTATTCTTAATATGCTTTTAATTTAGTTATTATATCTTAAAATTTAATCGTTAATCGATTATTGATAATAATATAAGAAATAAAATAAATTGTCAACATTAGGAAGTGATCTATTATTAAAAAGTTAATGTTTTATGAATAATATAAAATCTAATATTACTACTTATGGATACTAAGATAACCTGACAGTTTAAAAAAATTTTTTAAATTATAATGTTAAATGCAACTGGAATATAAACTATAGAAAATATTGAAATTGCAAATTCAACTGTTATCGAAAAAACAGCGGATACTTTAGTTACTAGAAGACGATTTTTACTTTTAACAATGCTAGCATAAACAAATACAATTAAAATGTTTATACTAAGATTAATTAAACTAAACAGTGAATAATACAGATATTGAAATTTATTGATATCGCTCTCTATAAGATATTATTAGTAATTTAATCACAGATTTAGCTTTTGAAAAACTTCGAACAACAGACCAGATCATCAAAACCCGACTTTTATATGAATTAATATGAAATGCGCGTAATCATAGATTAATACATATAACCTCTTCTTTTTCAATTGACTTTTCTATTGCCTCTAAAATCTTCTGGATATTAATAGCGTCATTCATTGTTGAAAGAGGATCACCACCATGCTGACAAATATCAAGAAAACATTGTACTTCATTATTAATTGTTCCTTGATAAGCATGATAGGTTCTTGTATGATATGTACCTTTTTTGGCTTCAACCCAATCTTGATAAGTATAGCAGGCAGAACCATTAGTTCCGATAACCTTAACAATAAACGTCCAAGGACAAGAGCTTAAATCATCTGCGGCAAAACTTGCACTTATGTGAGCTAGTGCACCTGATTTCATTTTCATGTTTGCGATTGCAATATCCTCTTTATTAAAATTTTTATAATGTAGCATTTGTTTAAATGCTGACACTTTATCAGGCAGTCCACCAAGATAGATTAGAGTATATAAATTATGAGTAAATATTTGTCTTATAATTCCTGGAAACCGTGAGGCAATTTCTTCGCTATGAAATATATTGTACATAACATATATTGAAACAATTTTTCCAAGTTTATCTTCATTTATCATTTTATTTATTCTTTTTATACCATCTTCATAGATCATATTATGACCAGGAAAACAAATCAGGTTCTTTTTTTTAGCCAAATCAATTATTTCTTCTAATTCTGCCACCGTTTCAGCAACGGGTTTTTCAATAAATACATGTTTACTGGCTCCCAAAGCCATCTTAGCAAATTGAAAATGTGTTTCTAGATTAGTTAATATAAAAATAACATCAATATCAGGACAATTAATTAATTCTATAGGAGTATTAAATGGATTACATTCAAATTCTTTTGCACGTTTCAACCTTCTTTCTTCTGATCTGTTCCAGAGACCTATCAACTTTCCACCACTTCTCTCTTTTAATGCTGTATAATGATTTATAGAAACATCTCCCGCTCCTAAAAAGCCGATATTTAATGGCCTATGCATCATTATTCTCCTTCAAAGAAATCTTAAATTTATGTTCATTTATTCTATTCCTCAATAGTTACCCGGCTAGTAACATAGTAATTAAAGTTCTTCATCCCAGACTTTTAATATTTTTTCTTATGAAATCTCTTAGAAGAATGGTTTCAGACAGATTATCCACTTTATTACAGTCCTTCCATTCCTGCCATAAATATTCAATTCCAATATATCCAGAATAATTCGTTTTTCCCATCTTACTAAGGACACAGCCGTAATCAATCGTATTTTCATTTACAGAAGTTTGAAGTCTGTCTTTTGAGGCTCCTCGAGCATGGAAATGACTGGTCTTTTCTATTAGAGGATGAATACGATCTTGTGATATACCGATGTGGACAAAATGAGTGTAATCAAGGGTAAGTGTTAATCCAGGCACACTTTCTACAAGCATTAAGGCTTCTTCAGGTGTAGGCACAATAGAGCCAATATGAGCTTCAACTGAAAAGACAATTCTGACATCATGGGCTTTTTCACAACGCCAAGCCAGTTCTTCACAACATCTTTTAAAGGAATCATCTCTTGCTTCATTATCAAAATATACACCCGGAAGAGCTGAAATGTGTTTACCTCCACATTCTAGAGTAAATTCAATAGTTTTTTTAAAAAGATCAGATGCTTTTTTTCTGATTATCTTATCAGGATGATTTATCGCAAGCATTTTGAAATCAGTATCTGCCTGTAAGAATATATCTGCAGCTTCAAGTCCTCTTGATCTTAATTTGAAACTTAATTTTTTTGCATTTTTTTTCAAGTCTGTGAATGTAGTAGACGGTTGAATATGTGACCTGCCTTGAAACAAACCAATATCAACACCATCAAATTCCAACATAGCTATTAAATCAAGTACACTATCATGTGGAAGTAACGGAAAAGTAAAATCTGCACATGCAAGCTTCAATTCCATATTATTAATTACCTTCCTTTTTATATAAATGATTCCTTGTAATTTTAATGTTAATGCTTTTTATAAAGTTCTCTAAACATAATAATCCCATGAAATGGAAAATTGGGTATTAGTTTTTGTATTTTTAAAACAATCTTTATTATATACCTCTAATTACCCTGGTTCTTGAAATTGATGATAGAGCGCTAAAGGATACTACAGCTATTAATACAAAACCTTTGATAATATCTTGATAATATGCGGATACATTTAACAAGGTAAGCGAATTAAATATTACACCGACCACCAATAATCCTAATAGTGTTTTAACTGTACTACCTCTTCCTCCAGTTAGTGCTGCTCCACCTATTACAACTGCTGCAACTGCCGAAAGTGCTAAATCTCCGCCAAACAAAGCTGATCCACTGCCCATACGACAGGCTAACATAGATCCTTGCAGGGCTGCTAAACAACCTAATATAACAAATACTATTGTTTTATAAAAAACAACATTTATTCCTGCCACTTTAGCAACAGTGTAATTACCTCCAGTAGCATATATATTTCTACCAAATAGTGTTTTCCTTAATAAAAATTCACTTATAATCAAGCTAACAAAAAATAAAATTACAATATAGGGTATTCCAAATAATTTACCATTTCCAATCTGATATATTATGTCCGAATTATTTCTAATTGGTTTCCCATTTGTAACAAAAAGCGCAAGACCTTTTAAGGAGTACATTGTGGCTAAAGTTACTACAAATGCATTTATGCCGACTCTAGATACTAATAAACCGTTAATTAAACCGATAGAAGCTCCGATACACAAAACTATTAGAATAGCAGGAATAACTCCAAAAATATTACTAAAATAAATAAATGCCACAGACGATAGAGCAAATGTTGAACTCACACTTAAGTCAAATTCCCCACATATTATTGCGAAAGTCATAGCATAAGCTACCACACCATATATACTGACTTGTGTTAAAATATTTATGATATTTGTGAGTGTAAAAAAAATTTCACTCGCGAAAGACATCCCTACAATTAGTATAATTAATAGAATCAATACTATATTGTTTCTTGCAACACTTTTGAGCTTTGCTATCAATGCCTTAACTCCCTTTTCTTGTTCTGTGCATCAAGGGTAACTGCTAAAACAATTACAACACCTCTAATTATCATTTGAGGATACGCAGATATATTAAATATATTTAATGAATTGCTTAATACACCCAGGATAACTACACCCAAAATTGCATTTAATATATTACCCTGACCACCGGACATACTTACTCCGCCAACTACAACAGCTGCAATAGCTGCTAGCTCATAACCAACCCCTGTCGTAGGTGAAGCAGTACCAACTCTGGAAGTCAATACAATTCCTGCTATAGAAGCTAACAAACCACTTATCACAAAAACTATCATGCGGTAAAAGCTAACGTTAATTCCGGAAAGTCTTGCTGTATTTATATTTCCACCTACAAAATATATATTCCTTCCAAATTGTGTTTTAATAAGAATGAATTGTGAAACAGCACCTATTACAATAAAAATGATAATAGGAGAGATCCCGCTACCAATTATATTATATAAAGCTTCCTTTCCTCCGTATTGATACCTTCCTCCTGTAAGGATTAGAGCAACTGCAGCAACAATTGATAACATTCCAAAAGTAATTATAAATGATTCTCCAAGTCTTCCCTTTATTTTTGATATTATAAAACCTGAGATTAATCCAATTACTGCACCTGCTGCAATTGTAATTATTATAGCTGGTATAGCACCAAATTTATTAACATTAATAATGATCAGTGTTGCTGAAAAAGAAAGAATTGATCCAACTGCCAGGTCAATTCCTCCGGAAATAATCACAAAAGTCATTCCACAAGTAACTATACCTATAACTGATATTTGTCTTAATACATTTAAAAAATTCTCCAGCGTAAAATAATTTTCAGCAAAAAACGATGCAATAATTATTACCAGGATTAGCATCATTGCTACTGGATAAGACCTTAAAATGTTTGTTAAATTATGCTTGAAGGTATTTGATAATCTTTTGTTTTTATAGTTGATGTTTTTAGATTCGATATTCAATTTGCTGTTCTTTCTAAAACTACCTTATTGATTCTTCCATAATAGTATTAGTATCAAATTCTGCTCTATTAAGAATTGTTTTCACTTTACCATTATTCATCACTATTAATCTGTCACTCATTGCTATGACTTCTGGTAATTCTGAAGATATCATTATAATCGCCTTACCCTCTGTGACCATCGTATTCATTAATTGATAGATTTCGTATTTTGCACCGACATCTATACCCCTGGTGGGTTCATCCATTATCAATATATCGGGTTCGGAAAAAAGCCATTTTGCAATAACTGTTTTCTGTTGGTTGCCACCACTTAGATTTAATACTTTTTGATCAATTGAAGGAGTTCTAACTCCTAATTTTTCAACTATGCCTGTGCCCATGGTTCGCTCTCTTCTACTGCTTAATAATCCTATTTTCGATTTAACTTTTTTCAAATTACATATGGTGGTATTAAACAAAACAGAAAAATTTAATACAAGACCTTCTTCCTTTCTATCTTCTGGAATCAATGCTATTGCATTATTCTTAGCATGGACTGTTGATTTTATTTTTATAGTTTTTCCATTTACTTTAATTACACCTGATTTTACTGGTTCTTCACCAAATATTGCTTTTGCAAGTTCTGTTCTACCTGAACCAACTAATCCAGATATACCCAATATCTCTCCTGAATGTAATTTAAATGAAATATTCTTTAACATTCCTCCAGATAGTTTATCTACCTCTAATACAGTTTTCCCAATATTACTTTCCCTTACAGGAAATTCCATAGTAATCGGTCTACCAACCATTTTTTCAATAATACTATTTTTTGTTTCACTTTGAATGCTACTTGTTGATATAACCTGGCCATCTCTTAAAACTGTAACCGAATCAGCAATTGAAAAAATTTCTTCCAAATGATGTGATATATAAATAATTGTAAAACCTTTTTTCTTTAAATTTTTAATTATTTCAAATAGTTTGTCTACCCCATCTGACGTTAGACTAGAAGTCGGTTCATCCATAATTATAATCTTTGCATCAGATGCAAGCGCTTTGACAATTTCAACTAATTGTTTCTCTGCAACACTTAATTCCTCAACAATTGTCCTGGGATTTATAGAAAAGTTTAAATCTTTTAATAATTCTTCTGATTCTTTATTAATTTCTTTCCAGCTAGCAAGCCCTAATCTTGTTTTCTTTATCCTACCTAAAAATATATTTTCAGAAACAGAAAGTGATGAAACTAAATTAAACTCTTGAAAAATTAAGCCTATTTTTAGTTTCTTCGCATCATTAGTATTATTAATCGAAGCTTCTTTATCATATACTAATATCTTGCCCTCATCAGCTTTATAGACTCCATCTAATATTTTCATTAATGTTGATTTACCAGCACCATTTTCTCCTATAAGCGCATGGACTTCTCCAGTTTTTACTTTAAAATTTACTTTATCCAACGCTTTTACTCCAGGAAAAAATTTTGAAATATTTAACATTTCTAATGCAAATTCACTCAAGTTTAATCACTTTCTATTGTTTTTTGTTTATTGCTTAATACGAAGATTAATAATATTAGTTTTCAGATATGTATGAAGCACAGACCTAAATCCGTGCTTCATACATATAGCTTGTTTGTATCACTTGCTTATACTACCATCCCTGTATATCCCCAACAGTTTCACTCGTAATAGGGTCGGAGGGGATTTTTATCCACTTCTCTAATGTTTCACCGTTAATTAATTTTATTATATTTACAATTCCCAGTCTACCTTCATCTATTGGATTCTGAGAAGCTGATCCGTAACACTCACCATTTCTCACACCATCAACAACTGCTTTATTTGAACCAATAGACACACTTATTATCTGATCTAACAAACCGTTATCCTTAATAGCTTTAATTGCACCTGCCCACATGCCGTCATCCAAAGCAAACAGAAGGTCTATTTGATCTCCAAACTTAACTATGTAATCCTCCATAATTGTCTGGGCCTTAGCAGGATCCCAATCAGCCTGCTGTTTTGCAAGTATTTCAACATTTGGATTTGTAAGAACAGTATCGTAAAAACCTTCACTACGTTTTGTTGAACCTTCAGTACCTCCTGCTCCCTCAATAGCAACTATATTTCCTCCTTCTTCACCTAAGGCATCAAGAGCCATCTGACCACAAACTTCACCTTGAGTTCTGTAATCTGGACCAAGAAATACTGGTACAAGGTCATCTACTGATGGATCAGCACGGGAATTAATTATTAAAAAAGGAATATTGCTTTCTGCCAATAATTTGACACCTGTAGCTGAAGATGCCATATCTGCTGGGAAATATATTATTCCATCAACTTTTTGTGATATGGCACTTTGAATTTGATCAAGCTGTACTTGGCCATCTCCTTTACCATCCAGTATCGTTAATTCAATCCCTAATTTTTCTGCTTCATCTTGAGCAGCTTCAATCATTGGAGCACAATAAGGAGCACTATAAAATGCATTTGTAAAAACTACCTTGTACGGTTCTGCTGCAGTTGTTTCCGCTGCAGTTGTTTCCGCTGCAGTTGCTTTACAACCACTAACACCTAAGAATGCAAATAATAATACTACCAGTAAGGCTAATATTACTGTAAATAATATTTTTTTCATGACTCACCTTTCCTTTAATTATTTCTTATTAAAAAACATTCACTTAATCCTTTTTTACCTCCTTTAGTAGTTATCTTGAAGCATCTATTTATAAGTAGACTCTATTAATATATTTATCCATATTTATATGTAGTAGCAGAAACAGAAATTTTTATATCCTTATTTTTAGATTCACTTAAATTCTTAAAAAAATAATCGTTTATCGATTAGATTATAAAAATTAAAATAATTTGTCAACTATAACTTTCTATGGATAGCCCTGAAGAACGGCTTTTAAGTTTTTGCATAAAATTTGGAAATTATTTATAATTTTACTTGGTAGGATTTGGGGGGGGGATTTATCTAAGGATTTGTGATAAACTAATTTGATACTGCATAAAAATCGTGGAAAAAGGAATAAACTGTATTGGAAATATCACAAAGAAAGGACCAATAACTATGAGAATTACAAACAACATTTATCTTTTAAGTGGTGGCTTTTACTGTGGTGGTGAATACGAGGCGCTTGGAAATGTCTATGGGATAAGGACTGTTGAGGGTATGATATTAATAGACTGCGGCCTTCCTGAATACGGACTAAAAGTGATACAGCAAACTATGGATTACTATGGCCTAGAAGATATAATAACTCATGTTATACTCACACATTCCCATGTCGACCATTGTGGAAACGCCAAATATTATCAGGATCTCGGGGCAAAGATAATAGCTGGCAAAGGCGATGTCGATTACCTCTGCAAAGCAGGTGGATTCAACATGTTCCGTGAAACGGTTTATGAGGAGAACGCTTACCACATCTTCCCTGCTTTCACTCCTGATGTAATGATTAGTGAGGATCAGGAGATGGTGTTAAACGGCCTGACTTTCAGGTTTATCAACATTCCGGGGCATACTGTAGGGAGCATAGCTATATTGCTGAGTTTTGAAGAAAAAACAATACTGTTTACAGGCGATTCAATTTCCCCAGAAGGCAACTTTTGTGAAGAAGTAAATCTAGGTTGGCACGGCGATCCAAAATACAATAGTGCTGATTTAATAAATAGTATGCTCAAACTGGTAAACCTCGATACCGATATGGTTTTGGGGGGTCATGGCAGTATATGTTTACGCAATGGTACAAATGTGCTTCGTAAAGCAGCTAAAACTGCTTTTATATCGTTGAGATAGAGTAGTTAATATTGAAATTTCAATCTTCTTGATTATTTAAATATTCTAAAAATTTGTTATAACCATCGTTTATATGATTTCGAATTAGATTTTCAGCACCTTCACCACTACTACTTCTATTTTTAAATACATCCAATATTTTTTTATGAATTTCTATAGAATAATTAAAATCTTCTTTAACATATTTATAAGAAAACCTATACCATATTATATTTTCCCTTACTCTTTGTAAAAAACTGAGTAACAAATCATTCTTAGAAGCATCAATAAAAATTTGATGAAAATTAAAGTGATATTCTCTATATTTTTTTATATCACCCTTTTTAATTGCATCCTTCATCCTAATAAAAAGTGACTCCATTTTTGAAACAGCATCTTTGCCTATTCTTTTATATGCTTCGCGAGCTGCTAGTCCCTCCAGAGCAGCTCTAACTGGAAATATTTCCATGATGTCTTTACGATTTACTTTCTTAACACTTGCTCCTCTTCTTGGTTTTATTATTACTAACCCTTTCTTTTCAAGGTCTCTTAAAGCCTCCCTTATAGGAGACTTGCTAGTTCCAAATTTTTTTTGCAATTCTGCCTCTATTAATTTTTGACCACTTATTAATTCACCTTCTAGAATTGCATCTGTTAAGATTTGAGATATATGCTCAGCTAATAATATAGGCCTTAAATTAGTCTCTCTCTTTAAGAAGAAAGTATTTTTATTTTCTTTTTCCATTATTCTATTAAATTTCTGTTATTTGTATAATAATAATCCATCAGATTTCACTTTTATTTTCTCAATCGCACCATTTTTACATTCTGTAACATAAATTGTTTTATCACCTTTTAAACTAAAACAAAGATTGGTTGGCCATCTACCAGTAGTTTTAATTCTACTCTTAGTACTACCATCTGATCCTAAGATTGTTATATCACCTTGTTCCCAAACGGTAACGTATAAATTACCTTTTAAATCAAACTTCATCCCATCTGGTCCCCTCCAATCTTTAAAATTTTCATCAATCATAACATTCCCGAATTTTTCCTTTTTATGAAATTGATTTCCCCCCTTAGTCTCATACTTATACACTAATCCTGTAATTGTTTCATTTATAAAAAGGTTACCATCCATATCAAAAGCAATCCCATTTGTAAATAATATTTTTGAATCAATTTTTTCTATTTTTTTATTTTTAATATTTATTCTATATACTCTTCCATCATAATTAAGTTTTTTGAAATCTTCTCTTATCTCTCCATTTAATATTAAATC
>SDBU01005334.1_pt1 | contig 15419 bp, 21 predicted proteins | sample 2277071 | NCBI WGS metagenome assembly SDBU01 (sample SAMN10397929, study PRJNA504765) | marine sediment metagenome | isolation source: marine sediment core GS08_GC12, 126 cmbsf | place: Arctic Ocean: Gakkel Ridge, Loki's castle | collected 2008
CATTGGGATTGTATTACTGTGATCTGCGAGGCTTTCATGGAGTATCAGGACCTGATCGAGTTCCGCTTTACCATCGGATCCACCAAAGACGACGTTCTTAAGTTCTGGGAGCCAGGAGCACCGGGCTTCGAGGAACGGCTGTCATGCCTGCAATACGCTTATCAAGCCGGGTACAAGACATCTGTAAGCTGTGAGCCGTACTTAGATTGTCATGTAAATTACACTTACATCGCCTGCGAGGATTATCTTACCGAAAGTTTCTGGATCGGCAAGCTAAGGAACTTCAACAGTCGCGTCAATCTCGATAACGTGACGCATGGGGAAATGTCCAGATATGTAGACACCCTGAAAGCCGCTCTCGATGATGATGTTGTAAAATCAGTCTTCGCAGTTCTTGACGGTCAGCCGTTCATCAAGTGGAAAGACTCGATCAGGGATGTCATGGATAAGGTTCGGAGCAAGAAATGAGCGGAATGTTGCACGAATCCAGTAAGAGCAAAACAGTTGAATGGTACACGCCGAGACATATCTTTGACGCGATCGGTATTGAATTCGACTTAGATCCATGCAGTCCCGGTAAGGATATCGTTCCGTGGGTACCGGTAAAAGAATGTTACGCGATCGCAAAAGGGCAGGACGGCTTAATGCTACCGTGGAAAGGTAATGTCTGGATGAATCCACCTTATGGCAAACATACTCCTATTTGGCTGGAACGCCTTGCGCTTCACGGTACCGGAATTGCTCTATTGTTTTCGAGAACCGATGCGGCATGGTTCCATAAGTTTGTTGCGATCGCGGACGCTGTTTGTTTCGTGAAAGGGAGAACACCTTTTATACACGAAAGAAACGCTAAAGACTATGCTTCGGGGACTCATAAAAATATTGCTTTGGAGCGACCGGGAGCAGGATCGATGCTGATTGCCTACGGAAAAGAAAACGCGAGCGCCCTTGAAAATTCAAAACTCGGGATGACATTATGGGTACCCAAATAAAACTCCTAACAGACGCCAAAAAAGCAATAAAAGTGCTCACGGCCGCATTAGATAGTCCGGTTACAGAATCAAATTACATAGAGCGATTACGGGAAAAGAAAGCGGCTGTTGAAGCCGGTGATAAGATTGTTAAAGCTATCGAGGAAGTCGAGAAATGAGCAAATACGCAGAACACAAAAACGATATCGTCAAAAGACACAAACCTATCCCGCCAGTCACTGAATATGATGCAATCAGCACTTTCAGCCAAGTCGGGGAGTTTTACCATTGGGATAAATTCACACCGAAAAAGTGCTTGAATCCGTTGAGGAAGCGGAGGAAATGACAAAACGCGCCGAGAGAGAAGGCCTGGCGCGATGCTTGAAGGTTAAGCACTATCATCTTGCACAAGAGTTGCGTCAGTGCCATAATTACGACGAACAAAATTCTTAACCTGTCCGGCAGTTGTGAAGTTCTCAGTTGTCAAAATATCCTCTTGCTTCTCTGTTTTGCGGTTGTAAGTCCAGACTTCGCCAAAGAATTTATTAGTCTCGGAGTCGAGAAATACATCAAAACAATAGATAACATTTTTCATAATAAAACCTCTCTTTTAAATAAAAATAACCCCCGGACATCCCAGAAGCTGACAAGGCAGGAAAGAGGGCGCCGGAGGTTCGATAAACACGATTGCAATTTGGAAAAGTAGTCAGCTTCATATATTCATTATTACATCAAAACAAATAAAGTCAAGCATTTAGACAAGATTTGCGTAATATAACAAGCAATTTGGTAAAAATAACAAAATAATATTTGACAAACAACAAACACAGTGTATCGTTTACGGTATGGCTAAGAAGAAAAAAACAGGCAGGCCGCTGAAAAGCTACACCCTCGCACAGATAAAAAAAATGGAACGACTGGCCCTGAATGGCTGTCAGAACAACACTATCGCTACAATAATGGACATTCCGCACGAATCAATGGTAAGGCGTTTCGGGAAGCTAATGACAAAGAAAAGGTGCGAACGTAAGAATATACTCAGGAAACAGCAGAATCTAGCCGCTAAGAAGGGCAATCCTGCCTTATTGATATTCCTGGGAAAGAATGAACTCGGCCAGGCAGATAAGCAAGAGATGGCAGTGACTGGCGAAATGAGACTATTACCACCAATAATCAACAGGCCCAAAAAATGAGCACTGACATACAATTACAATCAGAATTGACGCCTCGCCAGGATAAAGCCTGGACCGCTCTCGACGATCCTAATATTCGCCGGATTCTTTACGGAGGTGCTAAAGGCGGCGGCAAGTCATTCTTTCTGTGCGTCTGGTTGTTTACGTTCTGTTGGCATATAGCTGTACTCGCTGGCTTGCAACCGTCACCGAATCCCCCTCATGTCGCGTGGTTCGGTCGTAAGCAAGCAACCGACCTCACAGCGACAACCCTGCAAACATGGCGTGAAGTCATCCCCGAGGAGTATTACGAGCTAAAAGGCGGTACCGAGAAGGATCCCAAGCATATACTTATCGCCGGCAGAATCGCCATTGATTACGGCGGGCTCGACAAACAGGTCAATATCAACAAGTTTAACAGTGCTGAATATATTGCTTTTGCGGTCGATCAAGCCGAGGAAGTAACAAAAGATGAAATATCAGTGCTCCGCGGATCTTTGCGGATGGTACTCAAAGACCGAAAAGGTCAACCGTTAGACATTCCATTTAAAGAGCTGTACACCGCAAACCCGCGTCAGTGCTGGTTAAAGTCTGATTTCATCACAAACTGCCCGGAGAATGCCATGTTCATATCTGCATTGCCGAGCGATAACCCGCATTTACCAGCAAGCTACATTCAGACGCTAAAAGACGCTTTCGGGCATAGACCGGAGCTTTTGGCCGCTTACATGGATGGCGACTGGTCTGCGTTAGAAGGGGCTGCTCAAGTTATACTGGGTAAATGGCTTGAAGATGCCAAGAGACGGACACCGATTCCAGAGAAGTTAAAGCATTACCTGGTTGTCGATACCGCGAGATTCGGGGACGATAAGACGGTTATAGGCAGGTTTGTCAATACTGACTGTGTTGAAAAGTTAGAGTTTGGCAAGACAAAAACCACGGAAATAAGCTCAAGACTGGCGATTGAGTCAAATAAGCATGGCAAAATCCCGATTGTTGTCGAGGCTACCGGGGGTGACATAGGAGCGGCGGTAGTTGACGAATTGGAAGCTCTCGGGCATGATGCGATGGTTTACTGTCCGCAGGGCGCCAGTACGGTGATAGATCCTAATACTCGAAAGCCTAAGTTCTACAATCTAAGGGCTGAGGCATGGTGGACGGCTGCTACAATGTTGGCTGATGGGTTTGTCGAGTGGAACGGTATTAAATACGTTGTATCGTGTGCGAGCTTGGATCCGACGATTATGGATCAACTCATGTGGCCGACTTATGACTTCCGAAACGGAAAGCTAATAATTGAACCAAAATCAAGTATTAAGCTAAGACAGGGAGCGTCTCCTGACCATGGCGATATGTTTGTTATTGGATTATGGGCGTTTGACAAGGTGGACGCGGTACGTTATATTGACACCCTGGGCGATGATGACGACGAATACTTCGAAGAAAACCCGATGGGATTGAGTAACTTATAAAGGGAAATCAAATGGAACATAGAAGCCCAGAAGAATATGAACGAGGGTTAAAAACCGCCACTAAAGATAACACCCTTTGCTGGAAAGAAGACAAGGAGAAGAATAAGAAAAATTCCAGTGATACAGAGCTTAAGGCAAAAGGAAAATGATTATGAAAAATGTATTGTTTATTGTACTGCTGGTGATCGCTTTGCTGGTCAGCGGTTGTAATGAAGCTAAAAGGCCAGTTTACGGACAGGGAAACCCGCCTGCTGAATGGCAGGTGATGTTTGGTAATAGCAACGGGGCACGGCTTGACTTTATACAGAATCAGGCCATCGTTGAATTGCGGGATAAGACGATCAAGGATATGGAAGTTCGGATTAAGGCGTTGGAAGCGTTGGTATTGCCGGAAGTTAAGAAAGAACTGATAAGCCGGTTCAATGAACGCGAGATTAGCCCAATGCCCGACAAACCAACTGATCCGACAAGGAAATATACAGAGGTGACAAAATGATCAAAGGAATAAGAGAAAAAGGCGATGGGTTTATAATTTCTGGACTTGGCGCAAGATACATTAAAGTATCAGATGGCAGATATGTAATGGAATGCTCTCTGGAAGACCATAACTACCTTGAAGAGCATCCAGTATATTATAGAGAAGAAGTAAATGGCGAGATTGTTGACAGCAAAGTAAGAGTTCGATTAGATGACTGGTGTTATATTGGCAAGAAAGATAAGGTGGCGTAATAACAACCGGACAAAGTAAAAAGGTATTCGTAGGCGTTATAGCCATGCAGCAGATTGCATCAATGGCCGATGACCCTGCAAAGTTTCCGTTCGCTATCGTCATTGCAGTTATCGGCATAGCGTATATGATCAAGCAGACTATTCTGGACTGGAAAAATGATAAGGTGCTATAATGACAAACTCACTATTTGGCGGAAAACCGAAAAGACCAAGACAGCTAGTAGCCGAGCCGATTGAGAAGGTCCAGCAGAGCAACATCGCCGATGAGACTACCCGCAAGAAGTTAGCAAAGCGGCGCCGGGCTACGATATTGAATCAGGTGAGTGGCGAGGCTAATATTAGAACTAAGAAGCTGGGAGCTGGTTAATGACCATAACACCTAAAAACATAATCGACGAGCAAGAGCGGATGGACATAGAGTTCAAGAACTGCGAGAAGCTTAAAGAGCTTGCGATCCAGTTGACATACCCCGGCCGCGAATCTGCGATGGACTGGTACAACACGTTCGACGACAAGAAAAGAACCAAGAAATCCCGCGTCATTTATGACCCCACGGCTATTGCTGCAAGGGAGATTTGGGGTAACGGCATACTCGGAAACTACATGCCGAAGTCGACAAACTGGTGGGTCCAGCAGATGTCAGATATGAAGCTGATGGATAGCAAACGAGTCCGAGAATGGCTGCAGGACACCGACGAACACTTAAGGGCGGTTCTTACCCAGAGCGGACCCGATGAAGCAAACTACTACAATCAGAAACTTGTCAGTATCAACGATGCCGGCGTTATTGGTGATTCGTTTATGTATATTGAGCATGACCAGGAGACCGGCAAGCAGATGTTTATGTGTCCTCACCCCCGCGAGTTCAGGATCCGGAGGGATTTCTGGGGTCGGGTGGTTGCTATTCATCACAGATTCAATAAGACTATCAGGCAGGTCAAGGATGAGTTTGGCGAAGGAAGTCTGAGCGAAAGTCAGAAACTGGCGCTCGAGAACAGCCCAAACCAGCCAGCTCAGATCATCCACGCCATACACAAGAATAAGGACTACGAACCTGGCAAGGCCGGCGTTATCAATATGAAGTGGCAGCATAAGTATTTGAATGTTGAGTTTAAGAAGATAATCAAGGATGACGGGTCCGAGACATTGAACCCAATCCCCTGGAGCCTTAACAGACCAAGTACTGAATCGTACGGCAGGGGTATTGTCAGTCAGATGTTTGTTGAGATACTTACCGCTAACTTTATGGGCAGGGACATTCTAATAGCATCACAGCAGGCAGCAAGACCGGCAATGCTGATTCCATCGTCGTTGAAGCATAAATTAAGGACCGGGGCGGCGGGCAAGACATTTGTCGGCAATAAGGAGATGGGTGGGCTCAAGATGGGCGATCTCGTATCCCGGTTGATCGACAGCAGCGGTTATCCTTTTGGGGAGAACAATCACGAAAAATGGCAGGCGTTGGTCAATGATCGATTCGGTAAGTCGTTATTCCTTGCTCTTAACAGTGCAGATCCACGTGCTTACCAGAATATCGAAATGGTTAGAGGTATGCAGGCAGAGCGGGCGGTCTTAATGGCTCCGTTCCTGGGTACGCTTGGCGGGATTACTGATCGGGAATTTGACAGGATATATGAGATTGAGCTTAACTCAGGCCGTGCACCGGAAGTTCCTGACGAGGTTCTACAGTCACAGAACGGCAAGATCGATATTCAGTACATCGGGCCTTTGGCTCAGATATTGCAGCAATACTATGAAACGGGTAATTTACTCCAGACCGTAGCGAATATGAGTGCGGTTATGAGCGTTGCACCTGATTCGGATGTCGTTGTTGACGGTGATGAGCTGATGCGGAAGATATTGGAATCAGGCAACACACCCGAAGAAATAGTATTGAGCAGGGAAGACGTTGCGGAGATCAAGGCCATTGCCGCCGAGCAGCAGGAGCAGCTACAACAGGCTCAACTTGCAGAACAGGCAGCGGGCATGGTTCCGAATTTAGCGGGCAAAATCGAAAGTGACAGTGTATTAAGCCAGATTGCAGCGGCATAGGAGAATAAAATGGAAAAGATATCTAAAAATAGTTGTAGTACAGAAGAGAAAAAACATTCTTCTTTCTCAGAAATAAATAAATGTTTCGACGCTTTCTTTACGGAGGGTGGCACGTTTGAAAAGGTAAGTGATTGGAAAAAGAGGAGGCTGTGTAGAAAGGAAATAATAATGCCAACTTTTCATAGCTATATTTCACGATCGCTTGTATTTAAGAGATTTTGCATTTGCGGGAATTGGTTTTGGTGTCCAGATCATGGGCATTATGGATATATTTGGATTTATAAGAAATAGAAAAACAATATAACCCACGAGAGTCACGAACAAAGAGACATGGGAGTCGAAATAGGTTTCGATGGCGACTCTGTTGTTACAGTGTGGGTTCCAAGGTAAGGGAAGAATTATGGTAACGATCAAAAGAAACAGGCATTCAGGTCCAAAGCCGAAGACTTTACGGCTAAAGGCGACTCAGATGGTTATATGCCTGCTCAGGCAATTAGGCGGTAATGCGGTTGTGGAATTAGAAGAAGTAGCCGCTCTTGACAAAAACGTCTGCCTAGATATGAAACAAAAGGGTAACTCTATGCACTTATCAGTTAGCGAAGTTAAAGTCGAAGAACAGGGCGTCATATTGACACCTGAAACAAACATAATAATTTAATTTTAAGGAGTTAGAAAGATGGCGTACAAAACAAACGCGGTAATTATCGCAGAACTCGAAGCATTGAATGTTGGTTACGATGACGATATGGAAAATAAAGAGCTTCAGGCGTTGCTCGACGAGGCTACGGACGCACCGGACGAGCAGCCGAAAGCACAGGCCGAAGAAGTTAATCTGGGCGTTAGCACGATCAACGACCACGAAAAGCGTATCTTTGAACTGGAGCAGAGTATATCTGCACTTGGCAAGAGTATAGATAAGCTGGGTGAACTGATAGCTACACTGAAAGAATAAGTCAATGCCTGAAGCACTTGATCCAATCGAAGATGTAGAAGCAACCGACGCAGAACGGCACAGGATGTACCTTGCTGTATTCACGGATGGATATGGCAAGGCTGTCCTGGAAGATATGTTGCACGACCTGTATTTCATGCGTGAATGCGAAACACCTGAACAGCAGGCTTTGAACAATTACGCAAAGGAGTTATTGAATACTATTCATGGGCCTGTCGTAAGGTCCGGCAAATTGAAAACTTTGATTAAAAAACTATTAAAAAGGGCAAAAAAAGATGAAGTTCAGAAAGAAACCTGTCGAAATCGATGCAATTCAATACATTGGATGGAATAAAAGAGAAATTCTAGAATTCACTCAAAACAATGTGTTGCCTGAACCTTGTAACAGTGCCATAACAATCCCCACTGTTGATACAAAGAACACACGAATAGAGGTAGGAGACTGGCTGGTAAAAGATGACAAGGGCAAATTTTGTCCTTACAAACCAGATATATTTAAACAGACTTACGAAGCAGTATAAACAGACACTAAATTTTAAGGGCAAAAAAAGATGAGTGAATTATTTACAGACGACGGAATTGATATGGCAGTTGTTCAAGAGCACCTGGGCGATGACTATTACAATGACCCGGACACGAAGTCGGAACCAACCAAGATGTTCGACAACGTGAAGGACCAGGCAACTCTCGTAAAGAACTATGCCAGCGCACAGCGGACAATCAGCAAGGGCGAGGCAGACTTTGCCGAGAAAACCAAGGGCATGGTAACGATCCCGGGCGATGATGCCAGCGAAGACGATATCAAGGCATACCGCAAGGCGACTGGTGTTCCTGAATCCGTGGACGGTTACGCGATGGATATTCCAGACGGAGATGATAAGGAGAGTTTCACTGGTGTTGCTGCGGCTGTGAAAGAAGCAGCTTTGGCCGCTGGTGCTCCTGCCGGAGTGGTATCGTCTATCTGGGGCAAGGTGGTTGAAACCTTACAGGGCCAGTTCAAAGCCATAGAAGATAAAGGCCTGGCTCTTATGGCGTCCGAAGTTACCGGGATGAAGGAACTGCACAAAGAGAAATACGACACCTTCATTAAGGGTACCGATGAAGCCCTGGCGAAGTTCAAGGATGGGCCAGCAGTTAAAACCCTTCTCGATACGTATGGGATCGGTAATAGCCCGGCGATTAGAAATTTGTTAGCCGAGATCGCTCCGTTGGTAAACGAGGGCAAAACTGTTTTCGGCGTAACACAAAAAGAAAGTGATACAGGCGGCTTTCCAAGTTATGAGTATGATGACGCTGGAAATGTCGTAGACTGAACCCGCAAGGGTAACTCAGTCATTTAAATAGTAGTTCAGGTAACCTCGAAAGAGACCTGATGCTTAGTCTGCAAAGAGCAGACCGGTCTAACCGCCGCTAAGTGTCAGGGAAGCTGCAATGTGCAGATAACTCCCGAAAAATAAAACTTATATTGTTTATTTTAGGGAGTTATCAGCATGGCAACGAAATACATTAACACAAAGTACACACTTCTTGATAGGGCCAAAGAAACTACGGACGGCAAAACCGTTCTGCCTATCATCAGTGTAATGAATGAACTTGTGGACGATTTCTTTATGGACGTTCCTTTTGTTGAGGCCAATATGGGCCTTAAGCATAAGATCCTCCGTGATACCGGAATGGTCAAAAGCACAAAAAGAACGTTTTACAGGGGTGTAAAATCTTCCAAACGCAACAAACAGGTTGTGTACGAAGATGTTACGCTCCAGGAACGTCGCAGAGAGATCGATGAGGACGAGATCGATACTCTCGCAAATCCTGCAACAAAGCTTCGCCAGGAAGATGAAGGACACGCCCGTAAACTCGGCGAAGATGTTGTCGATACTTTCATCAACGGCGACCAGGACGATGGTAGCGAGAACATGAACGGCCTGCTTCAAAGGCTTAGTGCTCTTAATCCTACCGGCCTGAACAACGTACAATCCAACGGTTACGCAAGCGTCGGCACAAGTGTTCTGATTGTTGAATGGAATACTGACGAGACCGGCGGAGCGTATGGAATTTACCCACAATCAGGGTTTGGTAAAAATGCACCGTTTGGTGTGTCCATCCGCGATAAGGGCAAGGAGAAGGTTCTTGACGAGGACGATTCTACGGCTTCCTTCTATGCTTATGTGGCTCAGCTTAAAGCCTGGGCTGGACTTGCAGTTGGCAACAACCGCAAAATCGCTCGTCTTGCGAATATCAATCCTACAATCGGCAGTTCAAAGTCGTTTGAAGACGGCGGCACTGCGAATCTTATCAAGCTGCTCAACAATGGGCGATTTGATCGTAACCGTACGCGGATCTACTGCAACCCAACCATCAAGACTCAGATGGAGATTTACGCTTTAGATAAAGCAAATCTCATGTGGTCTCCGATGCAAATCTTTGGCAAGGAGGTAACTGCCTTCCAGGGTAACATTCCGATTCGTTATATCGACGACACAATCATGACCGACAGCCAGGCAGTAGTTGCTTAATTAGCAGTAATTGAAACATAAATAAGTTTATTTAAGGAGTTTTAAAATGCATGATCTTGAATTAAGTAATGCTCAGGCACTTGGGGCTTTAACTAGCACAGGCGTTGTGAGTGAAGATGTATTCGATATGGAACTTGACGGTGCTGCCGGCAATACCATAATCGAAGATGACCAGCTTGTAGCGATTTTAAATTTGACGTTCCCGCCAAACGCAAACCAGGTTGTTGCTACGGGGATGTATGTTGATCTTCTGTCCAACGACAACGCCGATATGACAAGCGGCACAGAAGTTATTCTTGGTACGGTATTTGTATCAATGGCTGAGTTGGCCGCAGGCTGTGTCAAGAACATTCAGGTTATTAAAACTTTGACCCAGAAGTTCGTTGGCGCGTGGTATAAAGCCCATAGCACCACGATAACAACCGGCAATACAGTTGACGCACACTTTAGTATTGCACCCTTGACAGAGAATGACAAGATGCAGAAAGTTCCGTCAAGGTCTTAAGTTTTAAAAGTTTTTCTTTTTTGCCGGTGGTGGGCGAACCGTTCGCTCACCACTTTATAAGTAATCCTTAAGTTTGAAAGGTTAGTATAATGAAAAAGTTTATAGTTTTTCTAATTATGATAATGCTGACAGCGAGCGTTTTTGGCGCGTCTGCATTTGACATTAAGTGGGGCAATCAGCGCACCTACTCCAAACTCCCCGGCAACACGCTTAGGGCATGGGCCGAAAGCATGGAGGGCCGGGTAGGTGGGGGTTTGGGAACCGGCAGTATATTTTACGTTGACAGTAACGTAGCTACCGGGACCGATAGTTCTGGCAGTAGTTGGACAAATGCAGTGACCACGCTCGATGCTGCGGTTGCTCTTTGTTCGGATAACAGAGGTGACGTTATTAAACTCGCTCAGGGTCATGCCGAGACGTTTATCGCGGCAAATTCTGCCGACCTTGACGTTATCGGTATTACTGTTATAGGTATGGGTACTGGCTCAGATCGGCCTACTTTTACTTATACGACGGGTACGGCTGGCGAAATTGTTATTGCGGCTGCCAATATAACTATCAACAATCTCTTGTTTCAGCCTGGAATAGCTAACGTAGTTCATGCTATCGAAGTTGAGGCCGACGCCGATGGATCTATCATCGAGTTTTGCGAGTTCCTCAGCGGTTCTACTGACGCGTATGAGTTTGTTGATGCTATCCAGGTGGCTGCTGCTGCTGATGATCTTATTATCCGCTACAACAAGGCCACGGAAACAACAGCGGGTGCGGTCAGTTGGCTTGATCTGTCGGCTGGCGTAGTTGACAACCTCTCCATGTACGGTAATGAGATTTACGGAGATTACTCAACTGGTGCGGTAGATTCGACTGGTAGGATCCAGACGGCGGGATATTATGGATTTAACACCATAACCAATCTGTCCTCTGGTAATGCCGGGTTTTACTTTAATGCCGCCGCAACTGGCGTCATGGAGTTTAACAGAGTATTTACCGACGCCGAAGCAACTGCGATCGATCCAGGTTCAATGTCCTGTTTCGAGAACTATGTTGCAACTGCTGTTGACGTGAGCGGAATGATTACGCCTGTCTATGATGATGGTACAACCATGCTGAATGCGACGACGGTCACGGCTATTGCTTCTGCGGTGGACGCTCTCAATGGTATTGGCATGATCGGTCTTTGCGATACGAATGTTACAGCTACCACGGTTGACAGTGTGGCGTTGGGCGGCTATGGCGATAGTGCTTTCGTTGAAGGTTGGTCGCTGATGTGCATCTTCGATAGTGATGGTTCTGTCGGGACAGCTCCTTCAGGCCTGGTGCGAGACGTTACCGCATACACTTCAACAGGCGGCGTATTTACTACTGCAACCTGGGGTACCGCTTTGACTGCCGGCGATTATGTGCTCTTGACTCCGACACACTTGATTCCCAAAGATGGGTTTACTTATGGTAAAACCATCTACTGTGATGATGGCGGGTCCGACGGTGAAGGTACCAGTTGGCAGACAGCCAAGGTTACGTTAGCGAAGGCTATCGCCATCGTTGCTGCCGGCGATACTATCCTTGTCGGTGAAAACCACACTGAGAGTCTTACTACTGCTGGCGATACTTTGTCTGTAGCCGGTGTTACTATTCTCGGTATGGGTAAAGGCGATTCAAGGCCGGTGTTTATTCAGGATGCTTCCAGCGATGAGCTTACACTTAACGCTGCCGGTATCACGCTTAAAAATGTACGTTTTCAATCCAGTTCAACGGCGCAAACGTCTTGTGTTGTTCTTGGGGCTAACGGCGATGGTGTAACTATTGAGGATGTTTCATTTATCGAAGGTGTTGCTACCGGAGTTGATGAATGGGTCGATGTCATCGTTATTCCCACCACTGCGGTAGATGCTACCATCAAGAATTGTACCTACTATAACACTCAGTCGTCCGGTCATGTAAACACTTTTGTTGACCTTACTGCGGCCACTATTTCCAACCCCTCTGTGATAGGATGTACGGTATTTGGTGATTTCGCTGAGGCTCCGATTTATGGTGGTGCTGCGGTTCCGACTAACATCTCGATTAAAGACAACACAATCAGTAATACCCAGACCGGTCAGCTTGCTATCGAGTTCCAAAACACTGCAACGGGTGTTATTTCCGGTAATGTACTGTACTCAAACACCTTCGGTTCGGTACTTGATCCAGGATCGGCTTCGTGTGTTGAGAACTATGCTACAAATGCAGTCAACACATCGGGCTATCTTGTACCGGTTGTCAGTACAAAAGCTGGTGACTCTTACGCGACAGAATGGGATGAAACTACCTATCTCAGTGACGATGCGTGGATAGTCGCGGGTGGGCCAATTCTGATAACCAGTTTGGTCGGTCAGATAACGACTGCTTACGATAATGCTCTAACTCGTACTTGGTGGTGCGATGCCACGACAGCGGTACAGGATGTTGAGTTTACGGATTCTGTTGATATTAACGCCTATACGGTTGGAGACAGGATTATTTTTACAAATGCTAATCCTGCGTTGCATACCGACTTAGCGGGTGCGGGTGCAAACATCGGTGCTTCATCGCTAATGAGTCCGTGGTTCTGTCCAATAGGTACGATAGAAGTGCTTGTTGAGGGGCCTGCCGCTGCAAATGGTGATATAACGTGGTATATGACTTACATCCCATTGGTTGACGGCGTAACAGTAACTCCACAATAAAGTTTAACGGGGCGGGCTTTCGGGTCCGCCCATATTTAAGGAGAACAAATAATGAAAAATGTAATTAGATACGGAAAGATAACTTTGGCACTGTTATTGCTCCTGGCAGTGATAACATATACAGTAATACCGTTACTGCCTGTAAAAGCCGATCCTGCCGATGCGTTTCATTCAGAATGGGTATTGGTTCGTGACACCGCAGATGAAGATGGAGCGACTTTTGCCGCCACCTATGACCTGACTACAGAGGGCAATTTCGCTAACAAAGATTCTTCGACTGTAGCCAATGGCGGAGCTTACCAAATATCGCCGAGAGCGGGACTAAACAATAGATGGATGTTTGCTTTTTGTGGCAAGAATTACAATAACACTGAGGATACTTTCAGCTTTAATCTCATCGGCTGGTCAAAGGATAATGGCATGTTGCAGGTTATCGCTGAGGGCAACTGTGTTCTTGGTACGCAGGGTGTGATCGTCTATCCTGACGGCGGAGACGCACTTGGCGAGTTAGTGTCAATGACGGGTATAACTTACGACGATTCTGGCGGAGCTCAGGACAATTATTTTAGTAAAACCGATGTCGGGCTTAACGTCGTTGCCGGAATGATGGCGTATGTTACCGGGACAAACATAACGTCTGGGTACTATCAAGTTACAATTGTAACCGATGACGATAATATTAAGATCGCAGTAACAGCTACCAATGACAACACTGACTCCACAGTGGATATAAACCCTGCAATGTGGGCCGATACGATTGCTCTTGACGAGACTACAAAATGGACCAGTACGATCAACGGAGCAGCCGCCAGTAGCGGTAATAAAGGAGTCTTGGAGGTACTCAATGCCGATGGTTCCATAAGCGCAGGCGAGGTTGCAGCTATTGTTGTTGATCTAAAGGGCATCGACTGGGTTCAAGTTGTTATCTATGACGCTGACGCCGCTACAGGTGAACAGGCAGGCGATATAACAGTTTTTGGCCGTAAATTTTAAGAGGTTTTGAAATGTCAAATGTAACCGAAAAAACCGCGATAGCCAATATCGGATTATTGAGCATAGGCGAAAGCGTTATTACGTCTCTGACCTCCGAGAAGCCGGACGCCGTAAAGGTAGCCTTGGTTTTCGAGAGTGTTGTCAAAGGGTTATTGGCTGAGGACTGGTTCTTTAGTAGGAAACGGGTGAAGCTTGCGGACTTGACACAGGTTTACAAACTGACTGTCGATACCGCTCCGTCACCGGCGGCATGGGTTGTAGGGGCTACGCTGACAGGTGCTACCAGTACCTTTACCTGTACTGTTGTTGAGCCACTGTCTGATACCGTGTATCTCGTAACCAAGCCGACCGGCGACTGGACAGACGGCGAGGTTCTAAGTGACGGCACGAACTCTGTCGATACTGCAACGGGATACCCTGTCGATACCGACGCCTTAGAGCATGGGTCATGGATGTACGGCTTCAAAAGACCTACCGACCTGCTCTATCTATTAAAGAAAAGTGACCTTGGATGTGACAGGGTAAACTTTCCATACGCCCCAGAAGGGCAGGTCATCTTCACTAACCAGGTCGACGCATATCTGAGATATAATAAGTGGATGGGATATCAAGGAAGTACAGATACCAGCGATGTAACCGAAATGCCTGTCTGGTTTCACAGGCTCATATCTGCAAAGATCGCTTATATCCTGGCCCCGAATATCACAGAAAACCAGAAACGAGAACAGAAGGCCGTACTAGAATATGAAGACGCCTACCTGACCGCAAGGGAAAAGAACGGCGACAGTTTTTATTACCTGGACGAGTCTAATAACGATTGGGCTTATGGTGCGGAGGCCACATTAAACAGTGTGTACGATCTATGAAAAAGATACTTTTATTATTATTGATTTTTATTGCTTCTGCTTCAGCGGACACGTCGGGTACTAATTACACCCTGAGAAGTAACCTGAAAAAAGAACTGAAAGTATCAGGCTCCCAGGTCATGCAGGGTAATCTTGACATGGGCGGTTTTGATATTCTTAACGCTGGTAATGTTGATTTTGATACGATAACTACAGAGGCTATAACGGTATCTGATCTTACGGCAACAAGGGTAATTTTTGCAGGCACAGGCGGACTCCTTAGCGATGATGCGGATATGACTTTCGCAACCGATACTTTGACCGTGACCAAGATTATTGCCGGCACATTAGATGTAGGCGGAATGGAAGGCGTTGGGGCGCCTGGCAATCTCGGCATTAAATCAAATGGTGGTGCTTTGGCAATCCGTATCGAAGAAAATAGCGGGGTAGAAGGCTGGCATATAGGAGTTGATGCCGATGGTGACTTAAATTTTGATGATTCAAATA